>ERZ1740062.25-NODE-25-length-119416-cov-7.056618_pt1 | contig 119416 bp, 111 predicted proteins | sample MGYA00581741_ERZ1740062 | MGnify/ENA primary metagenome ERZ1740062 (study PRJEB43018, sample SAMN04849747) | marine metagenome | isolation source: floating plastic debris | place: Pacific Ocean | collected 2008-09-01 | study: EMG produced TPA metagenomics...
GGCGACGATCCCAACAAATCGGTTGGTGTGGACGCGGACAGAAGACGGCGACAAGCGATGCTAGGTTGAACACAGCTTTACCGCAGTCGTGCTTTTCAGGCGTCTTTAGTCCATCTGGCGACGCTAGGAAACAGCCCAAGTCCCAAGAGCTGGTTGTGCAATGTCATTGCGGATGCAGGCAGTTTTCTGGATACACCTTGGCGTCAGCCGGAACCAATGCTGGCACGCTCGCGTCATATGGGCCTGATCGCTGAAACCGTGCTGTGCTGCAATATCCGCGATAGATTGGTCTGATCCAAGGGCAATCGCAGCGCGTCGCGCCCGCCCTAGAAGGCGCCAGAAATCGGGTGGGGGCAGGTCGCATCGGGCAAGCTGTCTTTGAAATGTGCGGAGGCTGACGCCCAGCTGTTTGGCGATCTTGTTGGCTGATGTTCCGTCCGTGCCAAGTGCTGCGATTGCATCGCTGAGGTCAGTTTGCTTTTGGCTGGCATCTGCAATTACCCCGGTCACATCGCTGGCAGTCATGTGCCGCACATCAACTTGCAGGCCCGGACGAAGCCGATAACCGATCATCTCATCCCCCGGGTTGAGCCGGATGCGGCGTGGCGCGAGGTCGAGCGTTGTCAAAGTGACACGTGTTCCTTTCGATGTCTTATGGATCAAGATATCCCGACAACCATCTGGGAAAACCGTAAATGCCTGGGGCCGGGTGACCCTGCTGCTCCAGCAGATAAAGTCAGATGTTCTAGTAGCCAAGGGATCGGTCTGCTACATAAAGAAATGGATCACCCGCCTCGCCGCGCGCGATGTTTTCGGCAATAACCTCTGCTGCTGTTTCCGGTCGTGTGGTGGAGGCGATATGTGGTGTGACAGTCACCTGCGGATGCGCCCAAAACGGATTTGCGGATGGCAGCGGCTCGGTTCGGAAAACATCGAGTGTTGCATGCGCGACCTGTCCGCTATCGAGGGCATCGATCAGGGCATCATCATCGATAAGTGGCCCGCGTCCGGGATTGATGATGAAAGCACCCCTAGCAAGCAGGGCGAGGGTATCGCGATTCAATATGTTTTCGGTTTCGGGCGTTTGCGGCAGTAGCAGGATGACGATTTCGGCACCTGTGAGCGCTTTGATCAAACCCTCCTGGCCATGTAGGCAGCGGATATTGGGGATGTCTTTCGCGCTGCGGCTCCAGCCGGTCACAGGGAAGCCAAGGTTGTGCAGTGCTTGGCCGCAAGCCGCCCCCAATGCACCGATGCCAAGAATTGTGACAGGGCGGTGTTTCGCCACCGGCGGAAAAATAGAGTCACGCCAGATGCCATCCTGTTTGGTGATATGCGCGTCAATGCCAAGGTGGTGGCGCAAACTATGCCCTGTGACCCATTCGACCATGCCGCTGGTCAGGCTGTTATCAACAAGGCGGCAAAGCGGCTGCGTCAACGTTGGGTTATCCACGACCGTTTCGACCCCGGCCCAGAGGCTCATCACAGCTTTGGTTTTTGTGTAAGGGCTGAAATCGGCGACGGGGCCATTTGGCGCGAAGACGATGTAATCGACTGTTTCGGGGTCGTGGTCGCAGGAAAGATTTGCCGTTAGCCCGGCTTTGGTAAAGGCTGCATTCAGAGGGGCTTCGTATTCGTCCCAGCGGTCGGGCTGTGCAGAGAAGAGGATGTTGAGCATGGGGACCTTAGAAATAGGTTCCGGATCATGTCCGGGACGGCGTTAGCGTGGGCGGTGGACGTGCGCGCTTTGTACAAGACCAAAGGCAACCAAAAGAACCAGCATCGCCGACCCGCCGTAGCTGACCAATGGCAGCGGCACTCCGACGACGGGGGCAAGGCCGGTGACCATGGCCATGTTCACGGCGAAAAACAAAAAGAACGTCATCGCGATCCCCAACGTAAGGAGCGATGCAAACCGATCCCGGTTACCGAGTGCCGAGATAATGCAGAAGGTGATGATCAACAGGTAAAGTATCAGCAGCGTGAATGCGCCGACAAACCCGAACTCTTCTGCGAGGGTGGTAAAGATAAAGTCCGTGTGTTTTTCGGGCAGAAAGTTCAGTCGGCTTTGTGTCCCCTGCATAAAGCCGCGACCCGTCCAGCCGCCCGATCCCAGCGCAATTTTCGCTTGGGTGATATGATAGCCTGCGCCAAGCGGGTCGTTCGCGGGATCAAGGAATGTGTCGATCCGCCGGTATTGATAATCTTTCAAAAGCTGCCAGGGCGTGCCGCGGCTCTGGAACACGGCCACGATCCCAGCGATACCCGTGCCAACGACGGTCGCAAAATAGGCCCAATGTACCCCGGCCAAAAACATTACGGCGGCTCCGCCCATCAGCAACAGCAGTGATGTTCCAAGATCCGGTTGGTTCAGCACCAGGGCCACGGGTGCCAGGATGAAGATGACCGGAAGCGCGACCCAAAGCGGATGGGAGGTTTTGTTATTTGGCAGCCAATCGTAATAGGCGGCAAGGAACATCACCAGGGTGATTTTGGTCAGCTCGGACGGTTGCAGACGCATGAAACCAATGTCGATCCAGCGCTGGGCGCCTTGGCGGACCTCGCCAAAAAACTCCACGCCGAGCAATAGCACAATCGATCCTGCGTAAGCGACAAATGCCATGTTCCGCCAGAACCAGATCGGCACCATTGCGACAAAGAGCATCAGCGCAATACCTAGTGCGAACCGTTTCATCTGCGGTTCGACCCAAGGTGTTGTTGACCCGCCGGCGACCGAATAAAGCATCAGGAAACCAAAACATGCGACGGCGATGATCAGCATGATAATCGGCCAGTTGAGATACCAAAGCTTACGAAAGCCGGTGGGCGTGAATTTGGTGTTATACTCTAAATAGCTCATACCCGGCTGCGCCCTTGCGCCCCCGGTGGGATGCGCGCATTGATCCGACGCTGTTGCTCGGCGATCTGGTCGCGGATGCCGGAAGGGTAGGCTTCAAGTGGGGGTGGCCCGCCATATTGCGCTTGCAGCAGGATGTCACGCGCGATGGGGGCCGCTGCGCGCGAGCCGCTGCCACCATGTTCGACGACGACCGCGCAAGCATAGCGCGGTTTGTCGTAAGGTGCGTAGCCGACGAATAGCCCGTGGTCGCGGCGTTCCCACGGCAGGTCTTCGTTTTTTGTGACGCCGGCGGCACGCTCTTCAGGCGTAATGCGGCGGACCTGGCTGGTGCCGGTTTTACCGGCCATCTTATGTGCTTCATCTATGATGCGCGAGCCGTAAGCCGTGCCGCGGCGGTGGTTGCAAACATCTTCCATTGACGCTCTGATACGGCGCAAGGTGTTTTCGTTCAGGCCAAGGCTTTCGCCAAGGCCCGAGGGCTGTTCGATCCCGTTTATGAGTTTGATCAGCCGTGGTGTCACTTCACGCCCGGTGGCGAGTCGCGCCATCATGACAGCCAGTTGCAACGGAGATGACAGAACATAGCCCTGGCCGATAGAGGCGTTAACGGTGTCTCCGATCCGCCAGTCTTCGCCGCGCACTTCAGCCTTCCATTGTTTGTCAGGCGCAAGCCCCTGAGCCACGGCGGAAAGCGGCAGGTCGTGGCGGATGCCAAGGCCAAGCTTGCGCGCCATTTCGGCCATTTTGTCGATCCCGACGCGCTGGGCGATCTCGTAGTAGTAGCAATCGCATGACTGTTTCAGGCTTTCATGCAGGTTCATGTTGCCATGCCCGCCGCGCTTCCAGCAGTGGAAGCGAATGTTGAAAACATCTGTAAAGCCTGGGCAATATACGGTTTCGTCTGGGGCGACGTGGCCCTCCTCCATTGCCGCGAGCAGCGTGACCATCTTGAAAGTAGAGCCGGGCGGGTAGGTGCCTTGGACCGCCTTGGCGGCCAATGGCCTGTACTTGTCTTCGTTGAGCGCTTTCCAATCGGTCGTCGAGATGCCGCGCACAAAGAGGTTGGGATCAAACGCCGGGGCAGAGGCCACGGCGCGCAAGTCGCCATTTTCAAGATCGATGACCACTGCACCTGCGCTTTCACCGTCCATCCGCGCCTGCACGTAGGATTGCAGACGACTATCGATGGTGAGCTGGATGTCCTTGCCAGGGTCGCCCTCTTGCCGATCAAGCTCGCGCATGATGCGGCCAGCGGCATTGACCTCGATACGGCGGTTGCCTGCTGAACCGCGCAGTGTTTGTTCAAGCTTATTCTCGGCTCCGGTCTTACCGATCTGGAATTTAGGGATCTGGAGAAGAGGATCGGGGTCTTCAATGCGGCTGAGGTCATAATCGCTGACCGGGCCAACATAGCCGACCACATGGGCAAGGTCAGCGCCCCAGGGATACACACGGCTAAGGCCGACTTCTGCCTGAATGCCGGGCAAGGCGGGGGTGTTGAGGTTGATTTCCGCCACATCTTCCCATGACAAGCGGTCGGCGATGGTGACCGGGACGAAGGGTGAACGACGCCGCATCTCTTCCATGGCGCGGGTCAGGTCATCGGGATCGATTTCGACAATCTCGGTCAGTTTGGCAAGAACTTCGCCCACGTCGCCTGCATCTTCGCGGACCATGACGACGCGGTAATTTTGTTCATTGTCGGCGATGGGGATGCCATTGCGGTCAAATATCAGCCCCCGTGCCGGAGGAAGGAGGCGGATGTTGATGCGGTTTTCTTCGGCCAGTAGCCGGAATTCATCAGCCTGCTCTACCTGCATGGATTGCAACCGCCAGCCAAGCGCCCCGATCACGCCAAGCTGCACGCCCCCCATGACTAGGGCCCGCCTGCTGATGGTGCGGGCGCTCTCGATGATATCTTTAGGCGGTCGCTTCACATCCTTTGTCCTCGGCTGCCAATTTCACCCGGGGCAGAGCGGCTGACCCCGAAAATGAAATGCGCAATCAGCACGATAACGGGATAGATCGCAATTGTGGCGATCATTTGAATAAGCGTCAGACCAAGCGGAGCCTGCGGGACCATGGTCATGAATAAAACCAGTCGGTTCATCAGTGTAATCGCGACGATCCCGATAGTGATCGTTCCCCATTCAACCATCAATGGCATATTGCGGAAATCGCGGTTCTGGCGGCGGATCGTCTCAGTCAGGATAACAACGAGTGCGGCCCAGAGGCCGGGTGGGCGTTGAAACAAAAGATCAGCGACCAAGAACAAGAAGCCGATAACGAGCACGGGCAGATAATGTGGTTTGCGGGCAACCCAGACAAGCGTGATCACCAATAATAGATCAGGCGGCGCCCAGCCAATGGGTTGCATGTCGAGTGGCACAAGCTGCGCCACGATGATGACAAAGGCCAGCGCCATGAAAATGCAGCGGTTGGTCCATGTCCGGGCGTCTGCGCGTTCAGCCATCACCTACCTCAGATGTTGTCAGGGCGGATGGTGTGAGGGCGGCGGGGCCGAAGAATTCGGCCTCGGGGGCAAGCAGATCGGTCGGATCGGGAATGTCCTCATGCGGTTGCGAACGCAAGACGCGCAGGAATTCGAGCCGCTGGTAGTCGGCCGCCAATCGCACGCGCAGACGGTTGTCGGTGCCAAGTGCTACCTGCCCCACAAGCAGATCGGCGGGAAAAACCCCGCCATCGCCGGACGATACAACCCGGTCGCCGGGGCGGACCATGCTGGTGTCTTCAAGGAATTCAAGCGGTGGGTTCAGCGTGTTGTCGCCCGCAAGAATGGCCTTTTGCCCAGATGGTTGGATTGTCACAGGGATCCGGCTGGACGTGTCGGTCAGCAGCATCACGCGGCTGGTGTTTTGCCCGACACCTGCGATGCGCCCGACAAGCCCGATCCCGTCCATCGTGGGCCAGCCATCGATGATCCCGTCGCGTGCGCCAACATTGACCAGTACGGATTGCCGGAAAGGCGAGCCGCTGTCTGTAATCACCACGCCTGTGACGTAGGTCAGCTGCGGATCAAGGCTGACATTATTCAGATCAAGCAATTTGGCGTTTTCCTGCTCTAGTTGGAGCGCCGCCTCTTTCCATGCTTTCATCTGCTGCAATTCGCGGCGCAGGTCCTGGTTCTGAGCGCGCAATTGCTGGTAGCTTTCAAAATCGCTGATCAAATTGACGACGCCATTGATCGGTGCCATCGCCCATTCAAAAGAGGGGACAAACTTGTCAATCGCCTCGGCCCGCAATCGTTCCGCCCGCGGGCTGTCTATCCGCCAAAAAAGGAATATTCCGAACAGCACCAACACCAACAGCCCGACGGCCAAGCGGCGGATCGGGCCGATATAGTCTTCGCTGTTCTTATCCTTTGCCAAGACGCTCCTCGGGTCAGGTTAACTGTCGTAGTCGATGACGTGCCGGAGTTGTTTTTCGTATTCTAGCGCGCGGCCCGTGCCCAAGGCCACACAATTGAGTGACTCGTCAGCAACCGAAATGGCCAGGCCTGTTTGTTCACGCAGCGCGAGATCAAGCTGACCCAGCAGAGCGCCGCCACCCGTGAGCATCACACCACGGTCGACAATGTCAGCTGCAAGGTCGGGTGGGGTGGCGTCGAGGGCCGTCATCACTGCCTCGCAGATGGACTGAACTGGTTCGGCGAGCGCCTCGGCCACTTGGGCCTGGCTGATTTCTGTTTCCTTGGGTACGCCGTTTAGCAGGTCACGGCCGCGAATATGCATAGATTGTCCGCGTCCGTCATCGGGCATCCGGGCGGTTCCGATAGAGGTCTTAATCCGCTCAGCAGTCGACTCCCCGATCAACAGGTTATGCTGACGACGCAGGTAGTTGATGATCGCTTCATCCATGCGGTCGCCGCCGACGCGGACGGAGCGCGCGTAAACGATATCGCCCAGGGACAACACCGCGACCTCGGTCGTTCCGCCGCCGATATCGACGACCATGTTGCCGGTTGGATCGGTGATCGGCATGCCGGCCCCGATGGCCGCAGCAATCGGTTCGGCGATCAGCCCTGCGCGACGTGCGCCGGCGGACAGGACGGATTGCCGGATCGCGCGCTTTTCAACGGGCGTGGCACCATGCGGGACGCAAACGATGATCTTGGGTTTTGAAAAGGTAGAGCGACGGTGCACCTTGCGGATGAAGTGCTTGATCATCTCTTCGGCTACGTCAAAGTCGGCGATGACACCGTCGCGCATGGGCCGGATTGCTTCGATACTGCCGGGGGTTCTGCCGAGCATCAGTTTCGCGTCTTCGCCCACGGCAAGGACTTTCTTCACGCCCTCTTTGACGTGATAGGCGACAACTGAAGGTTCGGACAGAATGATACCCCGGCCTTTAACGTAGACCAGCGTGTTCGCTGTGCCCAAATCAATCGCCATATCCGATGAAAACAATCCGCCGAAGCCTGCCATGCCCTTGGTCTTTCCCACTTGCCCGTTTTTGCCGCGCAGTCCCATAGCGCAGCGTCCAAAGGCTTATAAGGCGGGTTGCGAATAGAGAGAACCCCTTGTGAAAAAGAACCCGGCGGCAATCTGCTGCTTGTCTTTTTCATACGCAATATTCGGAAGAAAGCGTGTATTGATGTAGTTGAATTATACTTTTTCAACATATGATGTGACTGATCTGCCATTCGCGGTTCATTGTTCTGTATCCGCAAACAAAAAAGGCGACCCGAAGCTTCGGGTCGCCATTGTGGAAACGAGTCGCTGTGGCTGGGTTCATGCGTCCTTGTAGCTGACACCTTTGACGTCATAACCCGGTTCCGATTGCTCGCGTCGCACCAGCAAACGGTTGAGCGCATTGATGTAGGCCTTGGCGCTGGCCACGACGGTATCGGTGTCAGCGGATTGACCTGTCGCGATCCGCCCGTCTTCTTCCATTCGCACCGAAACTGTGGCCTGCGCGTCGGTGCCTTCCGTGACCGCGCTGACTTGATAGAGCTGTAGCCGTGCCGCGTGAGAGAACAGCGACTTCACCGCGTTGAAGGTGGCGTCTACGGGGCCGTCTCCCGTGGCCGATGTTTCAACATCGGCACCGTCGATCTCCATCACCATGTCGGCCGTCTGTGGGCCGTCGGTTCCGCAGACGACGCGCAGCGACTTCAGTTTCAACCGGTCATCGCCGCTGTCGTTCTGGTAAACCAGCGCCATCAGGTCGTCATCAAAGACTTCTTTTTTGCGATCGGCCAGGTCCTTGAACCGGACGAACACATCGTTCAGCTGATTGTCGGCCAGATCGAAGCCCAGCTCGGTCAGCTTCGCCCGCAATGCGGCGCGGCCTGAATGTTTGCCCAAGGGCAGGGACGTGCCGGAGAGGCCCACATCCTCGGGCTTCATCACCTCGAAGGTTTCGCGGTTCTTCAGCATTCCGTCCTGATGGATACCACTTTCATGGGCAAAGGCGTTCTTGCCGACGATGGCCTTGTTGAACTGCACCGCAAAACCCGACACCGTCGCGACCCGGCGTGAGATGTTCATGATCTTGCGCGTGTCGATTCCCGTTTCGAACGGCATGATGTCGCCGCGCACTTTCAGGGCCATCACGACCTCTTCCAGTGCCGTATTACCGGCGCGTTCACCCAACCCGTTGATCGTGCATTCGATCTGCCGCGCGCCGCCTTCGACGGCAGCAAGGCTGTTCGCCGTCGCCATGCCGAGGTCATTGTGGCAGTGGGTGGCGAAGATGACTTCATCTGCGCCGGGGACCTTTTCGATCAGCATGCGGATCAGATCGGCGCTTTCCACCGGGGCGGTGTAGCCGACCGTGTCAGGAATATTGATTGTCGTCGCACCCGCCTTGATCGCGATTTCGACAACGCGGCACAGATAATCTTCCTCGGTCCGGGTTGCATCCATGGGCGACCATTGCACGTTTTCGCACAGGTTGCGGGCATGGGTGACCGTATCATGGATCCGTTCGGCCATTTCGTCTTGGTTCAGGTTCGGGATCGCCCGGTGCAGGGGGGAGGTGCCGATGAACGTATGGATGCGCGGGGATTTGGCGTGTTTCACGGCCTCCCAACAGCGGTCGATATCCTTGTAGTTGGCCCGCGCCAGTCCGCAGATCGTGGCGGATTTGGCTTGGGTTGCGATGTCGCTGACGGCCTTGAAGTCGCCTTCGGACGCGATGGGAAACCCGGCCTCAATGATATCGACGCCCATTTCGTCCAGAAGTTCGGCGATCTCCAGTTTTTCGTCATGGGTCATCGTTGCGCCAGGGGATTGTTCGCCGTCGCGCAGGGTGGTGTCGAAGATCAGGACTTTATCCTTGGTCATGATCATGCTCCTTCAAATATGGTCTTTGGCGGCTGCGGGTCGGTCCGCATCGCCTGAATTGGGTTCGCCTTTGGGTTCGATCAGAAGCACTTTGACCTCTTTCTCGGCTCGGGGGCGGTGTACGACGCCTTGGGGGACAATGAAAAGCTCTCCCGCGCCGACTTTCACGCTGTCCTGGCCTTCGAGGTCCATGAACATTTCGCCTTCGAGGACGAGGAAGAAGTCGTCGGTGGTGTCGTGCTTGTGATAGGGAAATTCGCCCTGAAACTTCACGACCATGACGTCGTTGTCGTTATAGGCGGAGACCACCTTGGGGTCCCAATGTGTGTTAAACAGGCTGAGCTTCTCAGCAAGATTGATGGCATTCATGATGTGTTCCTTAGCGTGGTTGTGCTGGCGCTGGTCCCCTCTGAGCGGTCGCGCCGAAAGGCACGCTCAGAGGCAGCTAAGGAGTAGGATGTCGCGCAGAAGCCGCCCGTTGGGGGCATCGCTTGTGATATTTGCGCGGTTCAACATAAGACGGACTATACAATTGTTTCGCGCGTTGAAAAGTGTGGAATGCCTCCGGCGGGAGTATTTTTGGCAAGATGATGGGCGCGCCTTGATTCAGAACATCAGGCAGTCGGGTCCGGGTGGCAGTGGATCTGATCCTGCAGGAAGCGTTGGCTGGTAGTCGAAGGACGCGATGCTGGCCCCGCCGTCGAATGCGATGAAAAGCTGGTTGGACCCTGGACGGAGCGCGATGCCTTCGGGGTCACGGCCATAAGGGATGAGGGAGGTTGTTCCAAGCAGCGTGCCTTCGCTGTCGAATTCGTAGAGGCTGTTGGTGCCTTCCCAATCATCCACGATCAGCAGGTAACCGGTGCGCGGGTCGTAGGCGATGCCTTGGGCCTCGGTCAGGGGCGGGTCGAGGTTGAGCGTGTTGATTTGTCTTTGGACCGTGCCATCGGGGTTGAGCCAGGTCATCCGTTCGGGGTCGTCTTCGACCATGATGATGGTGCCGTCGCCCGTGACGGTCAGCCCTTCGGTATCGGCCCAGTTCATGCCGAGCTTGAATGGCTCGGCCAGCGGCACGCCGTCTTTGGTGATCCGTTGCATGCTTCCGAACCCGTCGCCAACAAGCAGGTGATCGTCCTCGATTGTGATGGCTTTGATCCGTGACAAATCGCTGGAGATACGGCGGAGTTCGTCGCCTTGCAGGGTGACGAGGATGACCTCTGGCCCTTCATTGGCGATCCAAAGGCCACAGAATGTGGGATCATAATCAAGGCTGGCGGGGCGGTTGAGGTCGTAGCTGGTTTGATAGGTCAGATCGAGGGAGGCCAGCGGCGTGGCGGTAAGACAAAAACAGGTGATTAAGGTGCGCATCGGCCTCTCCTTGTTCCCTTCAGACGTGGCGCTAGGTCGCTTCAAGTCAAAAGGGAGTTTTGCATGCGCGCGTTGGTGATTGGGGTCAGTGGTGGGATCGGGTCGGCCATTTCCGAGCGATTACAAAAGGATGGGTGGGATGTGACGGGGCTGTCGCGTTCTGTCGACGGCTTTGATGTGGGTAATGAGGCTTCGGTGCAGCGGGCGCTGGAACGGCTGGAGGGGCCGTTTGATCTGATCTTTATTGCTGTGGGGATTTTGGCACCGCTTTGGGGTGCGCCGGAAAAGACGATCACCGCGCTGAAGCATGATGATATGGCGCGGGTGTTTCAGGTGAACACGATTGGGCCAGCCTTGATCTTGGCGCATGCTGCGCGGTTGTTACCGAAGGATCGGCGGGCGGTCGTGGCGACGTTGTCGGCGCGTGTGGGGTCGATTGGGGATAACCAGATTGGTGGGTGGTATTCTTATCGTGCGTCCAAGGCCGCGCTGAATCAGATCGTGCACGGCGCGGCGATTGAGCTGGGGCGGTCGCATAAGCAGTCGATATGTGTGGCGTTGCATCCCGGGACTGTGGAGACGCCGTTTACGGCGAATTACGCAGGACGGCACAAGACTGTGCCTGCGGCGGACGCAGCGCGGAACTTGCTGACGGTAATTGATGCGCTAACACCGGAACAGTCGGGCGGATTTTTTGACTATGCGGGTCAGGAGATTGTCTGGTGAGGCTGGTTCTTGTCTTGGGTGACCAGCTTTCGGCGGGCCTGTCGGCCCTTCTCAAGACCGACAAGGCAACGGATGTTGTTGTAATGGCTGAGGTGATGGGAGAGGCGTCTTATGTGCCGCATCATCCCAAGAAGATCGCGTTTACCTTTTCCGCGATGCGCAGGTTTGCCGAATGGTTGCGAGGTGAGGGGTGGCGGGTCGCCTACACGCGCTTGGATGATCCTGAGAATACCGGGTCGATTACCGGGGAGTTGATCCGCCGGGCGTCGGAATATGGTGCAGTCGGGGTGGTCTATACCGAGCCGGGGGAGTGGCGATTGATTGAAGCGCTGGCCGAGATGCCACTGAAGACCCATTGCCTGCCTGATACGCGGTTCATTGCGTCCCATCAGGAATTTGAAGACTGGGCCAAGGACCGCAAGCAATTGCGCATGGAGTATTTCTATCGCGAGATGCGCCGCAAGACGGGTCTGCTCATGGATGGCGATCAGCCGGAGGGGGGCAAATGGAACTACGATCACGACAACCGCAAACCGGCCCCTGATCAGGTGGATTTTGTCGGGCCTTTGCGGTTTGCGGCGGATGAGGAGGTGCTTGATCTGGTTGCAAAACGGTTCGGCGACAATTTCGGTAAGTTGCGCCCGTTCTGGTTCGCCACTGATACGGATCAGGCGCAGGACCAACTCAGCCATTGGGTTGAAGGCGGTCTACTCAAGTTTGGTGACTTTCAGGATGCGATGCTGAATGAGCATCGGTTTCTCTATCACTCATTGATCAGTTTCTATCTGAACGCAGGGCTTTTGGACCCGCTGGATGTATGCCAGCAGGCCGAAGCGGCTTATCGTGGGGGCCACGCCCCGCTGAATGCCGTCGAAGGGTTCATCCGCCAGATTATCGGGTGGCGGGAATATATGCGCGGGATCTATTTCCACGAAGGACCTGACTATGTGGGCCGTAATGCGCTCGGCCATACGCGCGCGCTGCCCGCCATGTATTGGGGTGGTGAGACGAAGATGAACTGCATGGCGAAATCAGTCGCGCAGACACACGATGAGGCCTATGCCCATCACATCCAGCGTCTGATGGTCACCGGGAATTTCGCGTTGCTTGCGGGCGTTCATCCAGCAGAGGTCCATGAATGGTATCTGGCCGTTTATGCGGATGCCTATGAATGGGTCGAGGCCCCGAATGTGATCGGGATGAGCCAGTTTGCAGATGACGGGATCATTGCCTCAAAGCCCTATATCTCGTCCGGCAACTACATTCACAAGATGTCGGATTATTGCGGGTCTTGTGCCTACCGGGTGCAGGATAAAACGGGTGAAAAGGCATGCCCGTTCAATCTGCTTTATTGGCACTTCCTTGATCGGCATCGCGCACGATTTGAGGGTAACCCGCGCATGGGCAATATGTATCGGGTCTGGGACAGAATGGCCGATGAACGGCGAGAAACTGTTTTGCGCGAGGCCGACGCTTTTCTGGCAAAGGTGGATGCTGGTGAATTAACTTGATCCTTTGTCATGATCAGTGTCGTGTTGGTGCCGGCTAATTCGATGCCATAGCAATTTGACGGTTTTCAAGATTTGGAAATCGATGGATAAAACGAACTGCAAACGACTGTTTTTTTAGTTGTAGCTGTGATCGTTCAAATAGTTTTCGATACTCTTCAAGCTGTCAAACGCATCTTTTCCAGCAAGTGACTGCGCCATCTATTTTCCCAAGCCTTTCAATAATGTGGATGCAATACAACACACTCTCAAATGCTGTAAACGCTGTTTGACCAACGACACAGATCATGCGACGGTTCTGATCCGGAATCATTATTATTTTAGGAAGCGTTATGACGAAAGATAACGAGAAAAAAAGCCTTGAGATGCGCGTCGCTGATTTGGAGGACAAGCAAAGAGGTTTGAATATTACCGATGAAGAAATGGCAACTTACACCAAAGTTGCTACTGCTTTGGGGGCATGCGTGCAAGCAGCGGCTTGCGTATCGCCGAACGCTTGCGTGCAGGCTGCCGCATGTGTGTCGCCGAATGCTTGTGTTCAGACTGCTGCTTGCGTGGCCTCAAGCGCCTGTGTTGCCCAAGCGGCGGCATGTGTGTCGCCAAATGCCTGTGTACAGGCTGCCGCCTGCGTGGCTGCACCGAATGCATGTGTGAATGCAGCTGCTGCCTGCGTGTCAATGCCTGCCGCCTGCGTACAACCTGTTGCCGCTTGTGTTGCCGCTGCCGCTTGTGTTGCACCAAACGCATGTGTGCAGGCTGCTGCATGCGTCGCGCCAGGTGCATGTGTACAGGCTGCAGCGTGTGTTGCCCCGAGTGCATGCGTGCAAGGAAGCGACGACAAGAAAACTGACTGAACGATCAGTCTCATTTACTGATTTTGATGTGACGGGTCGCGATTTGCTGGCCCGTCACTTACATTGTAACGACTGATTTGATTTCCGTAGACTGCTTTTTGCAGATTTTATCCAACAATTGCCGCTTTGTTGGTTCGCAATCAATAATAGGCCTATGTTTCACATTGTCTGGCGTGTTAAAGGCCGTGTTGGGGGTGTTGGAAGCATATCGACCTGATCAGGTTGCGCTTTCTTTTTTGGAGCTTTGGGCGGCATGTCAGACATCGGCGCATGGCTGGAAGAACTTGGCCTATTGAAATACCAAAGCGTTTTTGACGACGCTGAAATCGATTTTGATATATTGCCAGAGTTGCGCGAAGCAGATCTTGCTGAGCTTGGGTTGCCACTTGGACCGCGGCGCAAGATCTGGTCAGCGTTGATGCGCATGACGGAAGCGGGTCACGTGCATGATGCTCCTGTTGGGTCTCCAAAAGCTCTTGCCTTGTCGGCCACGCAGGCAGAACGGCGCCATCTGACAGTGATGTTCGTTGACCTTGTCGGGTCGACAGAGATGGTGATGCGGATGGACGCCGAGGACATGCGCGGGATCATAACCCGATACCAAAAGGCTGTCGCAAGTGTTGTCGACGATTTTAGCGGTTTTGTCGCGACGCTGCTTGGTGACGGTATGCTGTGCTATTTCGGTTGGCCACATGCAAATGAGGATGACACGGACCGTGCGGTGCGGGCTGGGCTTGCTGTCATTGAAGCCACCAAAAAAATCACGACCCCGGATGGCACACCACTTGCGTCGCGCGTTGGAATTGCCTCCGGTATCGTGGTTGTGGGTGACTTGACCGGCGGCGCCGCGCGTCAAGAGGCGGCTGTCGTTGGCGAGACCCCCAACCTTGCTGCACGTTTGCAGGGTATTGCCGCGCCAAATCAATTGGTTGTTCCCGCAGATGTGCTGCCGCTTCTCGGTAACAATTTTGAATTCAAGCCGCTGGGTCAACAAACGCTGAAGGGTGTTGGCTGGGCTGTCGAAGCGTTTGCGGTTGAGGGCGAAAATTTTGTCGAGAGCCGTTTTTTCGCGCGACGGGCAGGGGCGATAATGCCCATGGTTGGCCGCAATCGTGAAGTTGACGTGGTCATAGACCGTTGGTCTGAAGCCGCAGCAGGCCGCGGACAAATGGTCTTGATCACAGGCGAAGCGGGGATCGGAAAGTCCCGGATCGTTCAGTCGATTGTCGATGTTGCCGCGCTCAATAATCATACGCGGGTTTTCTTTCAGTGTTCACCTTACCACGCCGATAGCGCCTTTTACCCCTTTATTCAGCAGTTAACCCACGCCGCTGGCATTTTGCCGCAAGATACGCCAGAGATGCGGTTGGATAAGATTGAGGCGGTAACTGACGGCGATCTGAAACTGGCCGCGTTAATTGCATCAGTGTTGGGAATTGATCGGTCGGACCGGTATCATCATACTGATCCGTCTTCAGCAGAACATCGCGCGTTAAAGATGAAAGCTGTTGTGGATTTCTGCATGAAAGATGCAGCAAACAAGCCGCTGTTACTGGTTTTTGAGGATCTTCACTGGATCGATCCGACCTCTTTGGAAGTTATTGATTTGCTCTTGGCGCAAACGGCGACATCAAAGATCATGATATTGGCGACCTGTCGCCCGAGTTTTGCCCCTGCGTTTGCTGCGGATACGATTGTGACACAGCTTAAGTTGGGTCGTTTGGGGCGAGACGAGATCTACGCCATCGTTGCCAAGTTGACGAACAATAAGACGCTCCCGAATGAAATTATGAAAGTCATCGCGCATCGGACCGACGGTGTACCACTGTTCGTTGAGGAACTGACCAAGACGATCCTCGAGTCAGGCGCTCTGTCGGATGTGGGTGATCGCTATGTGATAAATGGTGCGTTAGGCGACATTGCCATTCCCGCAACACTGCATGACAGTTTGATGGAGCGGTTGGACCGTCTGGGCGAGACCAAGGACATTGCACAGATCGCTTCATGTATCGGCCGCGATTTCAGCTACCGCTTGATTGCAAAGGTGGCGGATCGTTCGTCGGAGGCGCTGGACGAAGCGCTTGATAAGCTTGTCGCGGCAGAACTGATACAGCGCCATGGTGTGGACCGCGAAGCCAGTTTTGTTTTTAAGCACGCCCTGGTGCGAGACGCCGCATACGAAAGTCTTCTGAAAGAGGTACGCCGTAAGTTTCACAAGCGGATTTTTGATGCGCTTGAGGTGGAAATCGAAACTGCACCTGAATTGCTGGCAACCCATGCCGAGGCGGCGGGTCTGACCGATCAGGCAATCACGTTGTGGGAAACGGCGGGAAATTCAGCGATTGCGCGTCCCGCTTACAAGGAAGCCGGCGCACATCTTCGGCGTGCCATTACCCTAAACAGACCAAAGGTTGAAGCGGGTGACCAAGACGCGGTCATGAAAGCGATCGCACTTAAAGTGCAGCTGTTTGTGGCGCTTGCACCTGAAAAAGGGCTTTGGGCAGATGAAGCGTTGGTCGTGTTGGAAAGCGCATTGGCCCTTGCCGATAAAGTCGAAGAGAACCCGCTGCGTGGGGACATCATCTATGGCCTGTTATTGATCACCTATTTCCGTGGTAACCTGACGACAAGCATTGTGCGCGCGGATGAATTGATCGAACTTGCACAGGCGTCAGGGGATACAGCCCAGCTCTTGGTTGCAAAGCGTCTGGCTGGTATTGTCAGGCTCATGATGGGTCGCTTTGAGGAAGCGCAGGTTTGCCTCGATGAAGCCGAGATTATTTGCAGGAATGTCGCGTCCGAGGATCTGACCGGTCGGTTTGGTCATGATCCGGTCATGGCGGTGCAGATCTATCAGTCAATCAGTGCCATGTTTCAGGGGCAGACGACGGTGTCGGAAAAGTACCTGCAGCAGGCACAGCAACGTGCTGCGTTGGTTGATCATCCCAACACGAATTGCGCGATGCATAGCCTGATTGTGGCGCGCTCTACGCTCGCCAACGACCCTGCCGCGGAAAAACACCATCTAAGAATCCTTACCCAACTGGTCGAGGAACACGATGTTTCGGCGTCTCGCATGTGGGCTGAGGCCAGTGTCGCCCTACTGCGTATGGCCGAAGGCGATGCCTCAGGGCTTGAGGCTTACCGCATCGCCGATGCCAGGATGATTGACGCGAACATCCGGTTATTGCTGCCTGGAAATCGTGTTGTTGCCGCCCGGCGCGCAATAGCATTGGGGCGTTTGGATGAGGCACGGGAGTGGATGCAGGCCGCAGGCGCATTGATGAACGAAACTGGCGAAAAAAGCTGGCTTCCTGATATTTACCGCCTCCGGGCAACATTCTCGCGGATGGCGGGTGATGATGATGCGGCCGAAAAGAATCTGAAGAAGGCAACCAAGCTTGCCCAGGATTCTGCTGCTGTCCTGTGGGAGCTAAGGGCCGGAATTGATTTGGCGCGCCTATATCAGGAAACCAACCGCAAAGATGCGGTGATATCTGCTATTCGCCCGGTGTTCGACAAGATTGGTGAAGGGGATTGCCGCCTTGAAATGGCGGCCGCAAAAGAGCTGATGCTTGGTTTCATTGCAGCCAAGTAGGATGTACTGATATCCAGAATTTCGCCACTAGGTGCGGGCAATCTGGTGACTTGCGACACTTTCGATCAAGTCGCGCGTTTTGCGAAGATGTCGCCAGAGTTCGCGGCGTCCGGCAGAGCCAGCAAGTCAGCGCGCAACGTTGGCGCATGGATCCAGTCATTGTATTTCAGGCAGTGTTCTTCCCCTAGGCTTAAGTTGAACATGTAGGACCCTAATTCTGCCAAGCGCGACATGCAGCGCAAGGCAACATCGCGCTGGATAGTCGTAAACTCAAACGACAAGGCAGGAAGGGAGGTCGTTAGGCCCTTTAGGACATCCCATTCAAATCCTTCGACGTCGATTTTGACAAAATCCGGTGTGCCATGCTCTTTGATCAGCGCATCCAGCGTTATCACGGGTACCGTGATCCTGCGGTCCCAGACTTGCCCCTGCCACATAGCTGCATTCTGTGCGGCTGCGATCAACTCGGGTGACGCTGTGGAAATGGTCGGATTGTTGGAATTGACAAATAGATCCAATGTACCAGTTGACGCGCCAACCGCTGCGGCATGAAGCGCGACATCATCATTTTGCCCATAAAGCAGACGAAGTGCCCGAAAAACACGTGGTTGTGGTTCGACAACGACAACACGTGCGCCCTGTCGCAGAAAGCTGCCTGTCCGGTCGCCAATATGTGCACCGATGTCGAAGGCCAGGCTTCCGGGACTCACAAACTGCGCGTTCAGCTGATCCATGCGCGCAGTGCGCGTGGCATCACGGTAGTACACGTCAAAGGACCGCCCAAGCGCAGTTGATTTCGTCTCTGCAGGCTGTGTTGCGTATGTTATGTTCATGTCAAATCCGTTCTCTATGAGATGAGTGCGTGATCGCTTCAGCAACGCGCTGCGCGGTCGTGTCCCAACCTGGGCGGTTTTTGCCCGCGCGCTTTGATGCGCGCGCACAGCTTTCACACGTGGTTCTGTCTACCAGCAACAATCGCAGCGCCGCTGCAAAAGCGTCCGGGTCATCCGTTGGTACCAATCGTCCCGCATCTGTGGGTACGGTATCGGGAACCGCGCCCGCTGCGCAGGACACAATGGGCAAGCCATGTACCAGGGCCTCATCAAAGACGATCCCGTAGCCTTCATAGCGGGTGGCTAGCGCAAAAAGACTGGCCTGCCTGTAAAGCTGCCCCAATGGATCGCGGTCGATCTGCCCAGCCAGCTGTACGCGATCTGTCAGATGCAGGTCATGGCGTAGCGTGGCAAGCAGATCAGCATAATTGCGATCAAGTGCGGCACCAACGATAACTGCCTGCCACGGCAGATCCGTAATCTGAGACAGCGCGCGCAATAAGATGTCATGGCCTTTGCGCGGTAACTGAATACCAACTGACAGGATCAGTGGAGGGTCGATCGGTTCTGGTGCACCTTGCGGTTGATCCACGCCGGGCATGGCGATTGTGATCTTGTTTTCCGGGACACCGAATTCGCTTGTTAGTATCTCTGCGGTGTGGGGGCTGGGTACCAAAACGTGGACTGTCTGGGCCAGATTTTGCCTTTCGGTTTCAAATAATCGGTCCCGCTTTGCCGTCTCAATTCCGCTTTCTTTCGCAAGCGGGTGGTGGACCAGCGCAATAATGGGTGCGGATATCTGTGTGACACCCTTTGGATCGAGCGCGCCAAATGCCAGTCCATCAATGATGACGGGACAATCCGTTGGTAAGTCTTGCAGTTGTTGAAGGGCCTGCGCCATCTCGGCGGCGGTCGGATCCGGAAAACCAGCCGGCAAGGCAATGTGATCCACATGCCACCCCAATGACCGCAACGCACCTATCAGTCGCCGATCGTAGATGTATCCACCTGTCAGAGTGCCCAGGTCGCCGGGCACGGCAAAAGCGATGCGAGGTTTGTTCATTTTATCACCATCAAGATCAGGCCTGTGGCCGCCGCAATCAGCATTGAGATACCAAAAAGGACACTGGCCGCGACCGCATCCGGCACCGTTGCACCGATCATCGGCAAAAGCAGTGCGGCACTGCCTTCGCGCACACCCCAGCCGCTGACCGTTAGCGGGATCAGCATTGTAAACAGAATGATCGGCACAATCGCAAAAAATGGTGCAAGCGACAGAGGGATGCCCACTGCCCAGGCGCAGAAACCGAAGGCGGTCACATTGCAAATGGTGATGGCGGCTCCAAGACCGATCTGGGCTGGCAAAACATGCTTAGAAAGAAGTGCATGCAACGCCAGATCCACCCACTCGGACGCCCGGGTGCCTAGCAGGCGAAACCGTTTATGCAGCAGCGTTGCGGCAGTTGTGCCGATAATGACACCGACAAGGCTCAGCCCAACTGGACCGGCATAGCCCTTCGGCCAGTCCAACCCGCCAGACCACAGATATGTTGCTGCGAATGCTACTGCGAGTGTGATCAGCATTGCAATCTGACCGGCCAGCCGTTCGATACCGACGGCAAGGCCCGAGATGCCCAATCCGACCTCTGATCGGGCACGGACAGCGCGTGTCGCGTCGCCCAAAACCCCGCCGGGCAGGGCCTGATTGATCGCTTGCGACAGAAAGTATTCCCGAATGGCACGCGGCAGCGGCAATGTTTGGCCAAGCGCGCCGGCTGTGATGCGCCAACGCCAAGCAGATAGAACGGTTTGACACAACAAGGCTGTGATGGCGGCTGCCAGCCATGCCAGATTGGCCTTCGCCAGTGCCTGCAGGATGGCGGGGCCGTCTGCGGCATGCCACAACAAGAGTCCCAGCCCAACGGTGAAGGCCACTTGTCCAAGCCGCAATGCGGCTGACGGCATGGTTGCGATGGCCCGGTTCATGGTGTTGCCACCGCAAGTGTCTCAGAAGAGAGCGACTGCAGCAGATGGGCGCGCATATCGCTCATCGACCTGATCTCAGTCACATTGTCTGGGATCAGGCCGGGGTCGAATTGCGCATCCGCCAAAGCGTCAACCAGATGTGCGGGGCCGATGATGTGCATCGGTACATGGGGGCGTTCGTCAAGGGCGATAAAGCCTGCAGCCTGATGATCGCCCACCACAATCATTAGTGGCGGATCCGCTGCATGCAACGCGGCATAGGCAAAAACGACCTGCAGGGCATAGTCGACGGCCAGCTTGTATTGATCCCGCACCCGGTCATGGTCTTTCCAGACAACACGCGGAGTGTCGCTGGCGGTCACGACGGGGTTGAAAACCGTGCCGTCGCCCAATGCATCCCAATCCAGCAAGCTTGGCACAGGCACCCATGGCGCATGGGATGATCCCAGCGCCATCTGTGTGAAGCTGCGCGCGCCCTCTGGTACGGTCGGAGATAAAAGCCGATCCATGGCGGCAAATGTGAATTGATCGGGCATGGTGATCCAGTTGAAGGGCAAACCTTCATAGCCCAGGTCCTTGGCGGCAAGGATCTTGTCAAACCCCATGAACTGCGCTTCGGGCCAATCAAGTGTGATTTGCGGCATCACGGCTGCGGTATGAAAACCGGCCGTTGCCGCAAGATGATAAAGCGTTTGCCGCCCGCTGTTGAGGGCTGCGCCATAGGCCGTTTGATTGTCGATCCACAGCCCGTTGGCAAAGGTTGCGTGGGCAAGCCAGCTTTGCCCACCTTTGGTGGGTGATTGCAGCAGCGTGGATGCCATCGACAGACCAAGATCCTGCAGCTCTTCTTCGGCTTGGGCCAATGTTGCGCGGTGCAGATCGGCATAAAATGGCGTGTCCAGACTGGTGCGCCCATAGCTTTCGACAAAGACTATAAGAACATCGCGGTCCACCAGATCAAACAGATTTGGCTGGTTGGCGAACGGGTCCTCTTTTGCAGCTTGTCGAAATGCTTGCAGGTCGACGAATGTCCGTTGTGCCATCGCGACCCGCTCAACCCCGACACGGGCTGTAAAGGCGGTTGCGGGAAGCTTATAGGGCAGCGACCACCGTCCCATCTTTTGGCCAATATCTGCAATCGCAAGACCGGCGGTGGCAATGGCGGCAACAGCCGCAAGACGCGCAACAATGAAAGGACGCGGCATGCGCGACCAAACCCGGCAAGACCACCAAAGTACGGCAACAAGGCCAATAACAGCAATAATGAACAGGCCGACCGCAGCAATGGCGGCCGCGCGTCCCACGGTGCCGACGATCAGATCATAAAGTGATGCAACCAGCGGCAGGTCTGAAACCGGGTTGAAGCCTCGGTTGAGGCTGGTGAACATCACGTAGTCTGCGAATTTCAGCGTGGCAATCAGTGCAAGTGCAGCCACCAATACAATTCGTGCAAGCCACCCCCCACGTCCCGATCCCAGAGCGATCAGCGCCAGGATGATGGCTGGCAATTCAAGTGGAAATAGTAACAACGCGTCCCAGGCCATCGCGGCGGGGTGATTGGGCTGCACCAGTACAAGGTGCAATATCAGTGCGGCCAGCAGCGCCAAAAGAACGGGACGGAAAGAAAAGGATTTCATCATTTTGCCCGGCGCCACAGCCACACGATATCGTGGCCAAACGACCATATCAGTCCCGCTGTGACGGCTAAGATCAACAGGTCGAGCTGGCCGGGTGCAATGATGGGCACTTGCAAGACGATCAGTGCTGCAATCTGCAAAACGCAAACGGCCTTGCGGCTGAAACGGTCGGGCAGGGGTTGAGCCAACCAGGGAAAGGCGACCGAAGCCGCCACAAAAAGATAATATGGCAGCCCAAGCAGTACAACATAAGGCTCTGCTGCACCCGCAACTGCCGCCGAAACGGCCAGCAGCAACGCAAAGGCGGCGTCAACCTCGACATCGAAACGGGCCCCGAAATCGGATGCCAGGCCCTGCTTGCGCGCCAGCCAGCCATCCACGCCATCCAAAGAAAGTGCGATCACCGCAAGCGCGAAAGTCATCCAGTTCGGCGTCACACCACCAAGCAAAGCAATCAGCAGAACACCGACCAGTACCAACCGGCCCAGCGTTGCGATGTTGCATAATCCCAAGCTGGCATGCGGAAAATCCACCGATAGGCGATACCCTGCCCAAATCGTTGCCCCAAGATAACCTGCAAGACCAAGCATCGCCGCAAATGGTGCGGTGTTTTTTGGCCCGATCATCATTAGTCCACCGACCAGCAGAAAAATGCCACCTAAGAGTGATGCCGCATAAAACGTACCAACAGGCGAAGAAACAAAGGGTATACGCGCTGACAAGCTGACGTCCTTGAGCCGGTTTGAGTGTGTCGATTTCATAAGATAATCTTTTTTTGTGGTTGTCGGAGAATATTACGTCCCGGCTCTGCGTAATATTCCCGAAGATCGAAAAATTAGTAGGAGCACAAGATGACTGCGACAGCAAAACGATATAGCGGTACATCACGTTTTATCCATTGGATCATGGCGATCCTTGTGCTGGGCATGACGATCGTGGGCTTTTTGATGGTCCGCGAGGGCCTTAGCCGGCCGCTGCAGAATACCTTGTTCATTTCACATAAGAACATCGGTGTCTTGCTTTTGATCCTGATTTTCGTGCGTCTGTTTGTGCGGTGGCGTAATCCACCACAGCTGGCCCCGGTCAAACTGGCTCCGGCCCAGGAACTTGCTGCGAAGGTGACCCATTTCGGGCTATATGCGCTGCTCTTGATTATGCCGCTGGCAGGCTACATCCGCGTGAGGGCGGGTGGTTTCCCGATTGAAGCTTTGGATGCGATGGGCGTGCCCGCACTGGTACCCCGCTCTGAGGCACTGGCAGAGGCGGCAAAGGCGGTCCATTTCTACGGAGCGTATGCAATCGCCATTCTGATCGTGATGCATATCGGGGCGGCATGTTTTCACGGGTTGGTCAAAAAGGACGGGGTGTTTACCCGCATGTGGCCTCCGGTGGGCAAAGGGGCTTCGGGGTAACGCGAAACATATGCCTAAGGCGTTTCGTCTTATGTGCGCATCATGCGTGCGCCTTGGGCGAAGGTAATCGTGTGCAGTGCAGTATCGAAACGAAGGAATTCGCACGTGTCAATTGTTGAGCATATTGCGCAAACAAGCGCCCGGCCATCCGGCCTGCACCGTTTTGTGCGCCGCTCCCCTCTAAAGACCTTTATTGCGCTGAACCTTAGTCTGTCGCTTGCCGTTTTTGTGGCATTTGTCTGGTCGGTTGATACCTGGAGTGTTGCGGCGGTTGTGATTTCCGCGTTGGTCCTGGTGAATGCGGTTTGGATTTCGGGTGGTGCCGCGACGGCGATTTTGGGGCTTATTGCACCGGCACCGCGCCATACAACGCCGCCTGCAGGTTGGATGCCTAAGGCGCGCACGGCGGTTTTGCTGACGCTTTGCGGGGAATCGCCAAAAGCCATTGCTGCGTATCTGGAAGGTTTTGCAAAAAGTCTGACCCATGTTGGCTTGGCTGACACAGTCGATATCTTCGTTAACTCCGACACATCAGGCGCAGAAGCGATTCAACAGGAAGAGGCTGCATTCGCCCCTTTGATTGATGCAGGCCTTGTCACCTATCGCCGCAGGGTCCTGAACACCGGTAAAAAACCGGGAAACATCGCTGATTGGCTGGGCATGCATGGCAATAGCTTCACCTATATGGTGGTCAAAGATGCTGACAGTCGCATGACAGCCGCCAGCATCAAACAGATGATCTGGCGGATGGAACGCGCGCCGAATACGGGACTTTTGCAGGCGGGCATCGCACTGATCCCAGGACGGACGCGTTTTGGTCGACATCAGCGCATTGCATCGCGACTGATGTCGCGCAATTTCGGGCGCGGTTTTGCTGCATGGTCTGGTAAGACAGCCAATTACTGGGGCCATAACGCGATCATGCGTATTGCGGCTTTTCGTAGCGCGGCCAGGCTACCCGAATTGTCTGGCAGCGCGCCTTTGGGTGGTGCGATCCTGAGCCATGATTTCGTCGAAGCCGCCTGGATGCGCCGTGCAGGTTGGGACATTGTTCTTGCGTCCGACATCCAGGGCAGTGCCGAAGATGCGCCACAGACTCTTGGAGAGTTTTTCCGCCGGGATCGCCGCTGGTGTCAGGGCAATCTGCAACACATGCGTGTCCTTGGCCAACCGGGTCTCCATGGGTTGAGCAGGTTTCACTTTGTCACTGGTGTCTTCAGCTACATCGCCGGACCAATTTGGTTGGTGCTGGTGGCGGCACTAAGTGCGGGGATGATTTCGGTCTCTGGTGTGGCACCTGTTCTGCTGGTTGCCATGGCGCTGCTGGCGCCGAAAATCTGCGCACTCATCGATCTTTTGCCGCGCGCCCGCACGTGGACGCGGCGGACAATCATTTTACGCGCCTCGGTGTCAGAGCTGATTGTATCGGCTTTGATTGCACCGTTGGTCCTGTTTCGCCATGCCGGGGCTGTTATGTCTATCCTGATGGGCCGCGATTGCGGCTGGAAATCGGGGCGGAAGGCGCGGTTTCGGATCCTTGCCGGTTGGATTGAAGGGGCGGTTGGTGCGCTGATCCTGGCCGTCGCGATGACCAGTGGCATTGCCGGTGCACCTTGGCTGGCCGTGATCTATCTACCTTTGCTCAGCGCGCCGGTGCTGGTGCCAATGCTGGATCGGAGGGTGTGATGAAACGTCGTGTATTTCTAAAGAGCAGCGCTGCATTTTTGGCTTTCAGTGGTCAGCTGGTCACAGCACAAGACGTTCCCGACTTGTCCCTGTTGGAGGTGGCGCGTGTTTTGCGTGATCAGCCCTATGCGGCGAACACCACACCGCTATCGGCTCCTTTTGCCGACCTTGATTATGACGCGTTTCGCGGCATCCGGCCCATTGACGGTGTCACCGCGAACCTGCCACATGGCGACCGATTTGCCGTTGACCTGCTGCCGCCGGGCCTCTACTTCCCCGATCCGGTCAAGATTGACCGCATGACGCAGGGCGGGCTGCAAGAGATTGCGTTCAGCCCCAAGGCGTTCACATACGAGCCGCGCTACTTCGACGACATTCCAGAAACCAGTCCCGGCGCTGGCTTTACCGGTATGCGCTTGCGGTATCCGCTCAATAAAGCCGACCACATGGACGAAGTGCTGGTCATGCAAGGCGCCAGCTATTTCCGCGCGATTGGTCAGGCGATGGCCTATGGGCTGTCTGCCCGCACTGTCGCTGTGGGCACGGGCGGCCCCACGCCCGAGGAATTTCCGCGCTTTGTCCACCTGCGCCTGCACCCGGCGGATGGCGACGCGGTGCGGCTTGAAGGTGTGATCGACAGCCCATCGCTGACGGGTCATCTGGACCTGACGCTTTATCCTGGGCGCAATACAGAGATGGAGATTTCGACAACGATCTTTCCGCGCGTGGATATCGCCGATGTCGGAATTGCGCCACTGACATCTATGTATCTGAAAGGGCCGATGCTGTCGGCTGTCTCAGACGATTTCCGTCCCCGTGTGCACGATAGCGATGTGCTGGTGGTGCAGAATGGTGCAGGTGAATACCTCTGGCGACCGATTGCGAACCCGCGTGGGGTGGAAACCTCGGCCTTTGCGGATGTGTCGCCCAAAGCCTTTGGTCTTTATCAGACTGCGCGGCTATATGAAGACTTTCAAGATACCGAAGCGCGCTATCACGACCGCCCATCGGCCACGGTCACCCCGCAAGGAGATTGGGGGGCAGGGGCCGTGATGCTGATCGAATTGCCGACCGGTGATGAGTTCATGGACAACATCGTGGCCTTCTGGCGCCCGCAAGAGCCGTTGGTTGCAGGGCGGGAATATCGCTTTGACTACCGTCTAACATGGACCCTTGACCTGCCCGATCTGGGCGATCTGCCGACAATTGTGCAAGTACGCAGCGGGCGCGAACATGATCGCCCCGGCTACAGACGCTTCGTGATTGACGTTGCTACCCCGGCGCAGGAAACCATGCTGGTCGCATCTGCCAGTGACGGTGCTGAAGTTACAGGCGCGAGCACATTTCCACTGCCGGGTCAGGATGCCACGCGCATGACTTTTTTGTTTTCTCCCGGCGATCTGGAGGCCGCTGAGATCCGCGTCAGTTTGAGGGGGGCTGATGGCACACCGCGCAGTCCTGTTTGGCTGCATCGCTGGACCCCGGCCCGCGATGGAGGCGTGTGATGAAGATCCGTTTAACCTGGCAACGCGATCTCTGCCGACAGCGGACGATGATCCGAGGCAATGCGAATGCCGGGCCCATCAAGCACGCGGGTTGTTGCGACCCTTGCCGGTTCAGTGGCCAGTATACGGTCGAGCGGCAGGATAGGGCGCGAAATTGGGAATGTGCCTTTGGCCGGTCCCTTGAACGCCGTGCCCAGCAGGCGCGGCGACAGGGCCAGACCGCCCCACGGGCGCCATTCATTCAGATCGCCGACCAGAACAGTGGGTCGTGCTTCCTGCCGGAACAGGTACTGGCTGATGATGCGCAATTGCGCCAACCGCAGCCCTTGCCACAACGACATATGTGTTCCGATCAAACGGAATTGCTGATCACCTCGCACCAGATCTGCGACAACTGCCCCACGGTGGCAATGACCGGGCAGATCAACAAGGTTCATGACTTCAACTGTGATGTCGGGCCGCAAAAACATGATCACGCCCAGAAAGCCATGGCTGCCAGCCGCCCAGCGGCGTTCGACCGGCGCATGGGCGTAGCGCAGGCCTGTCGCCGCCTCGACCGCTGCGATGTCGAGCAATCCACCATGGGGCGGGCATTCCTGATCGGCCTCTTGCAGGATCAGCGCGTCAGTGCCATCGGTCCAGATTTCATCGGCGAGAACCTGCACGATACGGTCCGGATCAACCCGGCCGTCATTGCCGCGACAGCGGTGAATGTTCCAGCTTATGCAGGAAAAAGACCTGTGCGCCATGAAGCCGCCCTTCTTAATGCGTTCCCAACCGCATCGCATCAGCGGTTCGGCAATGATGTACCGAAAAATACAAAAGGAAAGATATCGGATTATGTTCACATCACATCAAACTGTTGAGGCCCCTTATGTTTGCCGTTGAAGTCCGCGACCACGTCATGATCGCCCATTCCCTGCCATCGCCCGTTTTCGGGCCCGCGCAAGGCATGCATGGGGCCACGTTTGTGGTTGATGCTGCATTTTTTACCGAAGATCTGGATGAAAACGGATTGGTCGTGGATATGGGTCTTGCGACCGAGGCGCTGTCGGCAGCGCTCGCGCCTTTGAAGTATGCAAATCTGGACGAGGTGCCGGAATTCAAAGGCAAGATCACCACGACTGAATTCCTGTGCCACCATATCTGGAAACAACTGCGCGAGGCGGTGCTGAATACCGGCCTTGGCGGCGGAGGCCGTGTGAAGCGGATCAAGGTATCGCTGGAGGAAAGTCATGTTGCGCGTGGCTGGTACGAGGCGGATATCTAAATGGGGTTCTCAGCAGATTGGCTGGCTTTGCGTGAACCCGTAGATCTCGCGGCACGGGACAACGCCTTGTTATCCCGCGCTGCTGAATGTGCCGGTGAAGATGCTGTTGTGCTTGATTTGGGCTGCGGCACTGGATCGACGGCACGGGCGTTCAACGGAGCCTCTGCCACGTGGACTTGGCGGTTTGTCGATGGGGATAGCGCCCTGCTTGACATTGCGCATCGCCTCCACCCGGCATCTGAATGCGTGCAGATGAACCTGCGCGATATTGATGAATTGCCGCTTGAGGGGGTGCGCCTCGTCACCGCCTCGGCCCTGCTGGATCTGATGCCAGAAGCGTGGATGACACGCCTTGCTGCACGACTGCAGGCGGCGGCGGTGCCGTTCTATGCTGCGTTGAATTACGACGGCGTGATGGGGTGGTCGCCAGAAGATGAGGCAGACAGTCAAATCACTCGGGCATTCAACCAACATCAACAGACCGATAAAGGTATCGGCCCGGCGATGGGACCGGACTCTGGCAAAATGGCTGCAAAAATTCTTGCGGACCATCAATTTGAGGTGACTTTGGCCGATAGCCCCTGGCGGCTGGGCGCAGAACAGGTCCCTTTACACCAAGAGCTGCTGACGGGCATCGCGCAGGCGGCGACGGAGGTTGGTGATGCCAGAGCCAATGACTGGCTGAAACAGCGCAAAGCGGACCTTGCGCAGTCAAATGCGGTCATCGGACATACGGACCTTTTGGCAATTCCGAAAAAAAGCGGAAGACGGGGAGAATAAAATGCAGCGTCTAGACGTAACAGACAGAGTATGGAGAGGAATACACGCTGTGAAATCTGGACATGCAACGCTGCAAACCGGCAACTGGACCCTGGGAGAAGCGCAATCCATGGCGCTCTATGGGCCGCTTTGTGCTCCAAGCGACCGACCCATCGTATTTGCGCAGATCGGTCAATCGCTTGATGGGCGCATCGCCACCGAAGCGGGGGACGCGCAGGATATCTCAGGCCCTGACGGGTTAGCGCATCTGCATCGGTTGCGGGCTATCGCGGATGCGGTGGTGATCGGGGTTAAGACGGCGCTGCATGATGATCCGCAGCTGACTGTCCGGTTGGCCGATGGCGACAGCCCCGCACGTGTGGTCATTGACCCAGATGGTCGTCTGCCCAATGACGCGCAGCTTTTGCGCGATACTTCTGTGCGCCGGATCATCATCCAGGCGGTGGATAAGAAGCGGCCCGAGGGTGTCGAGACCATCACACTAGATCGCGCGGGTTGGATCTGCCCGAAATCCATTATCGCAGCCCTCGATGAACGTGGCTTCAAGCGCATCCTGATCGAAGGCGGCGGGATCACGATTGCGCAATTTCTTGAGGCTGATTTGCTGGACCGACTGCACATCGCCGTGGCCCCATTGCTTATCGGTTCTGGCCCGCAGTCGCTGACCACATCGCCCATTGGCACCTTGGCAGCTGCGCGTCGCCCACAGATGCAGGCCTATAATCTGGGCTCTGATATTGTTTTCGATTGCGTGCTGAAACCTGTCGCACAATCGCACACACTCCCCAATCTCAAAGCAGTTGGCGCGTAGCGCCCACCAAGAAGGACAGAATATGTACCAGATGAATGCCGCCAATTGCCTTGCCCCTACCACGCATGAACATATTGCACGCGCCGCCGGGGATTTACGCATGGGGTTGCCCTGCCTGTTGCGCCATGATGCCGAACGTTATGTTGCTACTGCGGTGGAGACGCTGAACGCTGACCGATTTGCGGCACTGATCAGTCGCTTTGGCACACCAGAGCTGGTGATTACTCCCGAACGCGCCTGGTCGATCATGTCATCAGCGGCGGCGTCGGATGTCGCGATATCCCCCGTGCGGATCAGACCACCCGAGAATGCCGGGCTGGACTGGTACGCGCGATTGGCTGATACGCAGTTTGACAAACCCGGAGCGCCCGTGGGTCCGCTGCATCTACTGCGGGTCGGCGATACCTACGTGCAGCGTTTGGGCCTTCACCTGGTCAAGAAGGCAGAGTTACTGCCTGCCGTGATGTTGTTTTCCGTCACGACAGACGACATGCTTTCCGACCTGGCGTTGACGTCGCTTGATGTCGCTGCTGCCTTGGAGCAAGTTGCAAAAGAACCCGTCCTTGTCCCTGTTGCCGCCGCCGCATTGCCGCTTGAGGCCTATGATACCAGTAACTTGCAGGTATTCCGTGACCCTGATGGCCGGACCGAGCATTATGCCATCGAAATCGGCAACCCAGACCGGTCTAAACCAGTTCTGTCGCGCCTGCATTCGGCGTGTTTCACGGGCGACGTGCTTGGCAGCCTGAAATGTGATTGCGGCCCGCAGTTGCAAGCTGCGCTGGCGCGGATGGGGCAGGAAGGGTCAGGCGTGTTGCTCTACCTTAATCAAGAGGGGCGCGGCATTGGCCTTGCCAATAAAATGCGTGTCTATGACCTGCAATCGCAGGGCTTTGACACGGTCGAGGCCAACCATCGGTTGGGCTTTGAGGATGATGAGCGCGACTTCCGTATTGGCGCCACGATGCTACGGACCCTTGGGTTCGACGCGGTCCGATTGCTGACAAATAACCCTGCCAAGGTGGAAACTTTCCGCAGCCACGGCATCACCATCACTGAACAATTGCCGTTGCGGGTTGCGCGGAATGTCCACAATGACAACTACCTGACCGTCAAGGCGTTGAAATCGGGCCATCTTCTGTGACGCAAGCAAAGGCGCTCTGGATCACCGGGCCTGAACAGGTTGAGATGCGCGAGGTCCAGCTTGCGCCTAAGCCGGACGACGTGCACGTGCGCACGCTCTTTACCAGCATCAGTCGGGGCACCGAACGGCTGGTTTATCGGGGCCACGTGCCGGTTAGCGAACACGACACGATGCGCGCGCCCTTTCAGGAGGGTGCGTTCACCTTTCCGGTCAAATACGGCTACGCTGCGGTGGCCGAGGTTATTGAAGGCCCGCAGGCTGGGGAAACCGTTTTCACGCTGTTCCCGCATCAATCGCATTTCGCTGTCCCGGCCCAAGCACTGACGCAAGTACCTGAGGATGTTCCTGCTGCCCGTGCCGTTTTGGCGGCAAATATGGAAACAGCGCTCAACATCACATGGGATGCGCAGGTCGGTATCGGCGACCAAGTTGTCGTGGTCGGTTGTGGCGTTGTTGGCGCGCTGGCTGGATATCTGGCAGCGCGGATTGCTGGGACAGAGGTAACGCTGACAGATGTCGACGCCAGCAAGGCGCGGCTTGCCCAAACCTTGGGTTGCGAATTTGCGCAGCCGGGGGAAGTGAAAGGGGATGCCGATGTGGTTATCCATGCGTCGGCTTCTGCTGCCGGCTTGGAAACCGCAATTGGTCTGGCCGGCGTTGAAGCGCGTGTCATCGAAGCCAGCTGGTACGGCGCCGGTACGACCCCTGTGCCACTTGGTGGGGCGTTTCATCAGCTTCGCCTGCAATTGATCAGCTCACAAGTGGGGCGCATTCCTGCACGGCAAGCTGCGCGCTGGACCTATGGACGCCGCCTGCGCAAGGCGTTGTCTTTACTGTCCGATCCATGCCTTGATGCGTTGATTTCCGGTGAAACGGCATTTGGCTCGCTAGCGGATGCATATGGCGGTATCCTGAATGATCCCGCCACGCTGTGCCACCGTGTTCGCTATGATCATCACTGACAACTTGCCTTCTGACGCGTCGCCCACACTTTGCCACATGGCAGAGGCGGCGCATTTGGCAGGCCAAGTATTGATGGAAGCCTCGCGCAGACGCCACAGCTTGAAAACCACCGAAAAGACGACAGGTGATTTCGTAAGTGAGGCCGATATGGCCGCAGAAAAGGTGATTTCGGATCATCTGACAGCACGTTACCCCGATCACGGTTGGCTGGGTGAAGAAACGGGTGCCGCGATCACCGGGTCGTCTGGACTGCGCTGGATCGTTGATCCACTGGATGGCACTACAAATTTCCTGAAAGGCCTTCCACATTGGGCGGTCTCCATAGCACTTTGTGACGGGGAAACGCCGCTGAACGCAATTGTCTATGACCCGGCCAAGGACGAATTGTTTACAGCCGAACAGGGGCATGGGGCTTTTCTGAATGGCCAGCCGATCAATGTCAGTGACGAAGACCGGCTGCAATCAGCGCTTCTTGCCACGGGCCTGCCCGCAGGCGGGCGCATTACCTATCTGCCACATAGCTTGCAAGATATCGCGACCACTATGCCGCTGACGGCGGGATTGCGACGTTGGGGGGCGGCTGCGCTTGATCTGGCCTATGTCGCGGCGGGGCGGTTGGATTGCTATTGGGAGCGTAATCTGGGTGCCTGGGATATCGCAGCCGGCATCCTTTTGGTGCAAGAGGCGGGCGGCACAGTCACCCCCCTTTGGTCTGATAACAGCATGTTATCTTCAGGGTCGTTTTTGGCCAGCAACGGCATTCTACACGATGCCGTTGCATCCCAACTGAACACAGATCAGGATTTGAACTGAGGCAGCATCCGCCGCAAGAGCCCGTCTTTCATGATGAATTGATGGCGGAACACGATGAAAAGATGGCTCAGCACCGCAGCGGCCAGAATATAGCCTGATACGATGTGTACCCATTTGCCGATAAAGGCCAGCGTCTCTGACCGGCCAATCGGATCAGGCAAATGCCAGATCTCGAACAGATGCACACCAAAGCCACCAGCCATGACATAGAAGTAACCGCTGACGGGCATCACGAACATCGCCAGATAAAGGACTTGTTCAGCCCGGTGAATAAACTTCTTTTCAGGTGTGCTCAGCGTCGGTGCCCAGCCCGGTAGTTGCCCGATATAGCGGTTCAGCAACCGAAAGACCGCGATGGCAAGCGCGACCAGGCCAATGGATTTGTGCCAGTTATAGTAGTTGTTCTGGTTCAAGCCCCCAACAATATCACCGCGCTCCATCCCGGTCATGATGTTGCCACTGACATACTGCCACGCAAAAAGAATGACGATGAGCCAGTGAAAAATCTTGGTAAAGGATCCGTACCGTGTACTGGTGTTTGTCAAGCTCATCGATGTTCTTTCTTCTTTGCGTGGATGTCAGATTGTGCCTGTGCGATGCCAATAAGAGACTGACGACGAAACCTGTAATACGCAGGCAAGTTGTGGTGTTCTTACCAACGATTATTCTAGATGTGCTCGCCCTGAAGCCAAGATGTTAATTTCGTCGTGCCACTTTATCACCGCCAAACATCATACATAAAACACATGTCTGAACCGGCGTTGTACCAAAAGGTACAGACCCTAGGGTTTGGCTGCTGTTACCTCTACCTCGATCAGGAATTCGGGCCGGGTAAAGCCGGTTACAATGATCAGCGTTGAAGCGGGCAAATGTGTGCATCCGTCCAACCAAGCATCACGCGCGGCCATGTAGTCTTGCATATGGATGCGATCCGTCACAAACGCAGCGATCTTGATCACATCTTTTGCCCCCATGTCAGCCTTGGCAAGAATGGCGGCACAGTTTTCAAAGCAAAGCGTGGCTTGCGCAAGCGCGCCGTCCGGGACACTGCCATCCTTGGTAAGCGGCAATTGGCCAGATGTCGTCGCGATGCGCCAGCCCGCAGGTATGGCAACGCCGTGCGAGTAGCGCCCGAATGGCGCGGCGATAGTGTCGGGGCGAAGCGTTTGCAAATCAATACTCCCGCAGGTGTTGCACTGTTGTTTGACGCGCCAGACTGCCCGCTGTCCAATCTTAGCATGTCATCCTTCGCCCCAACACTGGAGTGCATCTTTGTTCAGCAAACGAAGGGCTTCAGTGCCCAGCAATTGTGCGCATGACGGCTTTGGTGCTGCCTGTTGGCGCCGGTGCTTGTGCCCTTACGTCAGCTTGCCCTGAGATAGGCGCAGATAAACGGGGGTTCGTTATGACACATTGGCAAATTTCGGTAAGCGCGGCCTGCATTATGGGGCTAAGTGCTGGGCAGATGGCTACGGCGCAGGACCTGACAGAGGTGACTTTCGGCACCAATTGGGTCGCGCAAGCCGAACATGGGGGATTCTATCAATCTGTCGCGGATGGCACTTATGCAGCATGCGGGCTGGACGTCACGATCTTGCCCGGTGGTCCGCAGGTGAACAATCAGGCGCTGATGCTGGCGGGTCGGATTGATTTCTTTATGGGCGGGCATCTGGATGCCTATTTCGCGGTCGAGGAAGGGTTGCCCATCGTCAATGTCATGGCGTCGTTCCAGAAAGATCCGCAGGTGATCATGTCACACCCTGGCAAGATCAGCAGTTTCGAAGGTTTGACCGACCTGACCATGATCGTTCAGGATGCGGCTGTCTATTATGAATGGATGAAGGCCGCTTATGGCTTTAACGACGCACAGCGCCAGCCTTATACGTTCAACTCTGCCCCTTTCATCGTGAATGAAGACAGCGCACAGCAGGGTTATCTGTCGTCCGAGCCTTATGCCATTGCAAAGGAAACCGGCTGGTCGCCCGACGTTTGGCTGATCGCCGATGCGGGTTACAACGCTTATTCGACAACGATCCAGACCAAGCAAGAGGTCATCGATGAACAGCCCGAGATCGTCAAATGCTTTGTCGAAGGGTCGATCGTGGGTTGGTACAACTATATTTATGGCGACAATGCTGCCGCCAATGAACTGATCTTGTCCGACAACCCGGATATGACGCAGGACAAGATTGATTTTGCCATCTCTGCGATGTTGGAAAACGGGATTGTGGATAGTGGCGATACCCTGACTCTGGGTATTGGTGCGATGACCGACGAAAGATCCGAGACCTTCTATAATGACATGGTCACGGCGGGTGTGCTGCCAGAGGGTCTTGATTACGCCAAGGCTTATGACCTGACCTTTATCAATCAGGGTCTTGGGCTGGACATGCGGCCTGAATAGCGCGCCAATGTCCCCTTCTGATTACACGCACAAGCCACCTATCCTGCAGATGCGCGAGGTCGACAAGACCTTTGGCGGGCAGGTCGTCGCCTTGCGCCGCATGTCGCTGCAAGTGGGGCAGGGCGATTTCATTTCGCTTCTAGGGCCGTCGGGTTGTGGGAAATCCACCGCATTGCGTCTGATCGCGGGGCTGATGCCGCCGACGCTTGGCCGGATCGAATGGGAAGGCGATCACAGTGCAGATGACATCGGCGTGGTCTTTCAAGAGCCAACGCTGATGCCGTGGGCTACTGTGGAAAAGAACGTGTATCTGCCTTTTCGCCTGCGCGGGAAAAGCCTCGCATCGGTGCGCGACCGTATTCATGAGGTGCTGGCGCTGGTGGGCCTTGAAAACTTTGCCCAAAGCTATCCCCGCGAATTGTCTGGGGGCATGAAAATGCGTGTCTCTATCGCGCGGGCCATCGCGACCAATCCGCGCCTGATCCTGATGGATGAACCTTTTGCCGCCTTGGACGAAATGACGCGCCAAAAGCTGAACGATGACCTTTTGTCGATGAAAGCCAGTACCGGCGCGACGGTGATTTTCGTCACCCATTCGGTTTTTGAAAGCGTGTTCCTGTCTGACCGTATTCTGGTTATGGCCGCCCGCCCCGGCCGCGTGATTGCCGAGATTGCGGTGGATGAGCCTTATCCGCGAGGCCTGAAATGGCGGACCTCGCCACGTTACGGTGAGATTGCGCGCCAGACATCGGATGCGCTGAACGGCGCGCTGCACCCCGCAGGAGGATTGGTGGCATGACGATCAGTAGCGAAGGCGCGCCAGCCACGACCCAAAAGCATGACAGCGGCCCTATGTTTGACGCGGATGAAGAACGCCGCGCCCGCCGCAGACGCAATGAAGAGATCGCAAAATACGTGATCCCTGTCGTGGTCATGGCGCTGGCCATCTGGCTGTGGGACCGGCTGGTCGTCTGGAATGAGATTGAGCCTTACATCCTGCCCCGCCCAGGTCTGGTTCTTTCGACCCTGATTGAGGACTGGGCGACCCTGTCGACATCTTTGCTGGTCACCTTGCAGATCACCGGCCTTGCCTTGCTCGTCGCGGTTGTGGGCGGTGTCGGTCTGGCCGTGCTGTTTTCACTGTCACGCTTTGCCGAGATGTCTTTTTCGCCTTTCGCGGTGATCTTGCAGGTGACACCTATCGTGTCTATCGCGCCGCTGATTTTCATCTACGTGGAAAGCAGGTTGGTGGGGTTGCTGTTGTGCGCCTGGATCGTGGCGTTTTTCCCGATCCTGGCGAATACCACATTGGGATTGAAATCGGCCAATCATAACTTGCAGGATCTGTTTTCGATCTACCGCGCGAACCGTTGGCAGCGCCTGATCCATCTGCAATTGCCCTCTGCCTTACCCTATTTTCTTGGCGGATTGAAGATTGCCGGAGGGCTTGCACTGATTGGCGCCGTGGTAGCTGAATACGTGGCTGGCACCGGGGGTGTCGGGTCGGGTGATGCGGTTCGTTATCTTGAGGCCGGATATCGGTTGCAGATCCCGCGGATGTTTGCGGCGCTATTCCTGATCGCTCTGACCGGGGTAGTTATCTATGCGACGACGTCTTTGATAGCCCATCTGGCTCTGCGCAAGTGGCATGAATCGGCCCTGAAGCGAGAATAAAGAATGCCACTTCCTGCAATACCTCATGGGCCCGTACGTCTTAGCTCTGTGACCGTGCCTCAGTCCTGCCTGAACGGCGGAACCGGTTTGGTGACGACGACGTTAGATCTTGTGGATGGACAGATCGTTGATGGCAGCGCCGATTTGCCAACAATCGAAATGGGCGGCGCGATAGCGTTTCCTTGCTTCGTTGATATGCACACGCATCTGGATAAAGGCCATATCTGGCCCCGTGCCGCAAACCCTGATGGCAGTTTCGAAGGGGCGCTGAGCGCCGTGCGCAAGGATACTGGTGCAAACTGGTCGGCTGAGGATGTGCGTGCGCGAATGACCTTTTCCCTGCATTGCGCCTATGCCCATGGCACACGCGCAATCCGCACACATCTGGACAGCCACGCGCCGCAAGATGCGATCAGTTGGGGGCTGTTCCCGGAAATGCGGGCTGAATGGGCGGGCAAGATCGACCTGCAAGCCGCCTGTCTTGTGGCTTGCGATTATGCGCTGACGGATGAATTTCAGACAACGGCTGACCATGTGGCAGCCGCCGGTGGTGTGCTTGGCATGGTCACCTATCCCGGCGCTGATCTACAGGCGCAGCTTGATACGTTCTTTGCGGCGGCAGAGGCGCGGGGGCTCGATGCAGACTTTCACGTTGATGAAACGATGGACCCCAGCGTCAATACGCTGCGCGAGATTGCCCAAACCGTCATCGACCGTGGCTATGATAAACCGGTCACCGTCGGGCACTTGTGTTCGCTGTCGGTGATGGACGAAACAGAGGCGCTGCACACGCTGGACATCGTCGCGCGCGCTGGGCTGCATGTCGTCAGCCTGCCGATGTGTAACATGTATCTGCAGGACCGGCACGCCGCCCGCACGCCGCGCAACCGTGGCATCACGCTGGTGCATGAAATGGCTGCGCGCGGTATTTCAGTGAGCTTTGCATCCGACAATACGCGCGACCCGTTCTATGCCTATGGCGATCTGGATATGATCGAGGTCATGCGCGAGGCGACTAGGATCGGGCATCTAGATCATTCGGTTATCGACTGGACCCGTGCATTCCTGCAGAACCCTGCCACCGCCTGCGGCTTTGACGTACCCAGCCTTGCCCCCGGTTCGTCCGCCGATCTGGTGATCTGCAATGCCCGCACCTGGACTGAGCTTTTCGCCCGCCCGCAATCGGACCGGACCGTGCTGCGAGGCGGCCAAGCCATCGACCGGACCCTGCCGGATTACGCCGCACTCGACCATTTGATGGAGCTGACATGAGCATTAAGAACGCGATCACAGCGCTGGAAGCGGCAGGGATTGAGGTTGATATCAATCCGGCCAGCGTAAAGGCCAAAAGCCGCGATTTCTTTTGGTATTCCCCGGTTCTGAAAGACCGGCTGGACCATGTTGTGGCCGATTTCGTCGCGACGCCTAAGTCCGAGGCAGAGGTCATCCAAATCCTGAAAACCTGCTATGCCGAAGACGTCCCCGTCACCACGCGCGGCACGGGCACAGGCAATTATGGGCAGGCGATGCCGCTGGCGGGTGGGTGTGTGCTGCATCTGAACAAGATGAACACGGTCAAGGATATCCAGCCCGGTCGCGTGATTTGCGAGCCAGGTGTTTTGCTGAAAGATCTTGATGCGGCATGCAATGAAACGGGACAGGAAATAAGGATGTACTCATCCACCTGGGCCACAGCCACGATTGGTGGTTTTATCGCAGGAGGCTCGGGCGGGATCGGCTCGGTCCGTTGGGGGTCTTTGCGCGATCCGGGGAATATCATCCGCCTACGCGTGGTGACGATGGAGGCCGAGCCGCGCACGCTGGAAATCACCGGCCATGATCTGCACCGGGTCAGCCATGCCTATGGCACAAACGGGATCATCACCGAGATTGAGGTCCCCCTTGCCCCGGCCTATGACTGGATCGGCATCTTTGTGGCCTTTGAGGATTTCGATGAAGCGCTGCAATACAGCTATGATCTGGCGTCCTGTGACGGGCTGCTGATAAAACTGGCCACCGTGTTTGAAGCTCCGGTTGCCAAAGATTACTTTCAACGCGTTGCCCCGCATGTTGAGGAAAGCGATGCGCTGGTCGCCCTGATGGTCGCGCCCCACGCCATGCCGGGATGGGAGACATTTACAGGTGACTATCCCGGCGCGAAGACGATCTATGTTCAGGGTCAGACAGATTGGCCCCGCGACCCCGGGCTTGTTTTTGAGTATGGCTGGAACCATACGACTTTGCGCGCGCTCAAGGTTGATCCGTCGATCACCTATCTGCAGATCGCCTATGGCACCGATGATCCCATCGCGCTGGTCAAAGCGGTGAAGGATCGCCTGAGCCCCGAAGTTCTGCAGCATATCGAGGTCACCCGCATGAACGGCAAAGTCGCGATGGGTGGGCTGACGCTGGTGAAGTTCACGACCGAGGAACGGCTGGATAAAATCGTCGCCATCCATGAAGAGATGGGTGCGATGAACTTCAATCCGCACCGCTACACGCTGGAAGAGGGCGGGCGGCAGTCGGTGGATGAACGGCAACTGGATTTCAAGCGCGAAGCAGACCCGAAGGGTTTGCTGAACCCGGGCAAGATGATTGCGTGGGATGATCCCGATTGGTCTTATGACCGGATGTATGCCTGGCCCGGGCTGCAACCCAAAACGGCCGCAGAATAGATGCCAAACGCCTTCGTTCTTTTTGCCCATCCGGTGCCTGGCAGCCTGAACGCTGCGGCGCATCAGGTCGTCGTGGAGACACTGACGGGCAAAGGCTGGGACGTGGATGATTGCGACCTTTACGCCGAAGGGTTCAACCCGGTGCTGAGCCGCGAGGAGCGAGAGAGTTATCACGACACGGCCGTCAATTGCACCCCGGTACAGGCTTATGTGGACAGGCTACGCGCGGCGGATGCGTTTATCCTGTGTCACCCGGTGTGGAATTTTGGCTACCCGGCCATCTTGAAAGGCTTCTTTGATCGGGTGATGTTGCCCGGCGTCGCATTTGACCTGCAGGATGGCAAAATCTCGGCCTGTTTGAACAATATCCGCAAGATTGCTGCTGTCACCACTTATGGGGCCACGCCCCTCCGCGCCTTTCTGGCCGGTGACCCGCCCAAGCGGCTGTTCAAACGCGCGGTCTGGGGCACCATCCGGCCTGAAAAGATGCGCTATATCGCGCAATACGATATGAACAACATCACGCCCGATGAATGTACCGCGTTCCTGTCGCGTGTCCGGCGCGAGATGGAGGTGTTCTGACATGCGTGCCCTGATCATCTATTGCCACCCACGCGAAGGGTCCTTTACCGCAGCGGTGCGTGACACCGTGCTGGAACGCCTACGCGCGGCGGGGGCAGAAGTGCGGGTGCATGATCTTTACCGAGATGGTTTCCAGCCTGTGCTGACATCGGCGGAGTTTATGGGTTATCTCGACTGCCCGGCTAATCAAGCCCCCGTTGCCGATCAGGTCCGGGATGTGACATGGTGCGATACGCTGATCTTTGTATATCCAACCTGGTGGTACGGTCTGCCTGCCTTGCTCAAAGGTTGGCTGGATCGCGTGTTGCTCCCTGATGTGGCTTTTATGATGCCGACGTCCGAGGGGGATAACATCAAACCTGGCCTGCAGCATATCAGCCGGATTGGCGTGTTCACGACCTGCGGTGCAAGCCGCTGGCTGACCCTCTTTATCGGGGCGCCTGGCAAGCGCACGCTGCTGCGCGGGGTGGGGCTGCTCCTGGCACCGCGCGCGCACAAGGTTTTTGCAGCGCATTACCTGATGGACAGCGCAAAAGAGCCAGCCTTGCAGGCGCATCTACGCAAGGTAGCGCGCAAAACCGACAAGCTCATTGGCGCGGCCTCATCTGCTGAAATGGCCAAGGTTGCGTCGTCATGAGCCGATACTGGTTGGACTACCGCGCCACCGATCTACGCATTGATCCTGACCGCACCATCGCGATCCTGCCTACTGCTGCAGTTGAACAGCACGGACCGCATCTGCCCGTTGGTGTGGATACGTTTATCAATCAGGGCTTGTGTGATTTGCTGGTGGCGCGATGCCCTGAGGCGCTGGACATTCGGTTGTTGCCTGTGATGGCGGTCGGCAAATCCAATGAACATCTTTGGGCACCCGGTACACTGACGCTAACTGCAGAAACCGCCCTGCGCGTCTGGACAGAGATTGGGTTGTCCGTCGCCCGGGCCGGAGTGCGCAAGATGTTGATTGTGAACAGCCATGGCGGCAATACCGATCTGATATCCATCGTGGCGCGGGAACTGCGGGTGCAGGCAGGGATGTATTGCGTGCGGATGGGCTGGGGGGCAGGGGGCACCCCGCCAGGGCTCTATAGTGATCAGGAACTGGCGCAGGGCATCCATGGCGGCGATAATGAAACGTCGCTGATGCTGCATTTCCGGCCTGACACGGTTGATATGACAAAGGCGCAGGATTTCCGCTGGATCCATGATCAGGGTGAGATCCCGCCTGTCGGACCCGTCGCACATGGATGGATCGCATCTGATGTGCATCCTTCCGGAGTGGCAGGAGAGGCACATCTGGCGACGGCGGAAAAAGGCGAAAGGACTGCTGACAGTTATGTTGCCCATGCAATTGAAATAATTGAAAAGATCGCAGCAAAGGATATCAGAGCGTTGCGACCGGTCACTTTGTAAGCACACCGTTTTCATCGCCTGAGCCATTATTCTCAGCGCATCTGGGGTGACTAATTTTTACAAATGAAAAGTTGCGTTTTTGCGCGCGACAAGAAATGGTTGTCGAGAGCAAGACGAACGATACCGGTCAAGACGATATGGATAAACTCAAAATCAGGAACATGGAGGAGTTCGCAAAACTGATCGGGATATCGCGGCCGACGGTTTCAAAATTCTTTAACGATCCCGAAAGCGTTCGCCCGAAAACACGCGCGCAGATCGAACAGGCGCTGGCGCAGCACGATTATCGCCCCAATATGTATGCGGTTAATCAAAACCGGAAGCTTACCAAGAATGTCGGTATTGTTGTCCCGTTACTTGTCGATCCTTACTTTGCTGAAATCGCACGCAACCTAGAGCAACGCTGCATCGATGCAGGTTATCATCCAACACTTTACAGCGCGCATGGCACGCCCAGTCATGAGGTTGAAATACTGGATAACTTACGATCGCTCAAACCTGCAGGTGTGCTTTTGGCGCCTCTGGGCCGTGCCTCTGATCGGCAAGCGCTTGAGAAATTCTGCGCAGATGTCCCGACGCTTATCTTTGACAGTAGCGTTGATGAAATTGGGCTGGCCTTCGTTGGTTCGGACAATGTGCAGTTCACGGCACATATCTCGGATTACTTGTGCCGAACTGGGGAACCGCCTTGCTTTTTTGAGATGAAAACGCCCGCGAACCCCAATGCGCATCGACGGCGCCAGAGTTATTTGAATGCAATGGACAGATTTGGGTATCCGGCGCAGGTTATCTCGGTCGACGGGGAAGGGTGGGAACTGGAAGAGATTGGGCGTTTGGGTGGCCACGATGCGTTGGCCCGCAATGCCTTTTCGACGAATACGATATTGTGCAGCAATGATCGACTGGCCATTGGTTTGTTAACCGCCTGTTTTGAACGCGGGATCCGGGTCGGTCGCGACGAAGGGTGTGCGCTCCGCATTGCGGGGCAGGACGGCCATCCGCATTCGCGTTATACATGCCCACCTTTGACAACGATTTCACATGACTACGACGCAGTTTCGAAAGCAGCTGCTTTGGCATTATTTGCTGCGATCGATGGCAATGTCGCACCTTGGAAAAGCACACGCTTGGAAGGCAAATTGATTTTGCGCAGCTCTGCCTAATGCCGAAAATTTCTTTACGCGCGTAAAATTTTTATTGACGTCGCGTTATTATTCCTCATAGGCTGCATTTGTCACATCCATCTAGGGAGGAAACCGGATGTCTTTGAGAAGCACACTTTGTGCTGCCACTGCGCTTAGCTTGGTGACGGCAGGCGGCGCATTTGCAGACGGCCATTCAGCAACGATCACCATCGCAACCGTGAACAACGGCGACATGATCCGCATGCAGGGCTATACCGATCAATTCACCGAGGCGACGGGCATCGCGGTCGAGTGGGTGACACTCGAAGAAAACGTGCTCCGCCAGCGCGTGACGACCGACATCACCACCAAGGGCGGTCAGTTCGATATCATGACAATCGGCATGTATGAAACGCCGATCTGGGGGGCCAATGGCTGGCTTGTCGCACTTGATGATCTGTCGGCTGAGTATGACGTTGATGACATCCTGCCTGCCATGGCTGGCGGTCTGAGCCATGAAGGCACGCTTTATGCGGCGCCGTTCTATGGCGAAAGCTCCATGGTCATGTATCGCACGGACCTGATGGAAGCCGCTGGCATGGAAATGCCCGATGCGCCAACATGGGAATTCATCCGTGACGCGGCAGCGGCGATGACTGATCGCGGCAATGACATCAACGGCATCTGCCTGCGCGGCAAAGCCGGTTGGGGTGAAGGCGGCGCTTTCATTACGGCCATGTCCAACTCTTTCGGCGCACGCTGGTTCGATGAAGGCTGGAACGCGCAGTTCGACACAGAGCAGTGGGCCAACACGCTCAACTTCTTCAAAGGCATGATGGACGCCTCCGGCCCAGCTGGTTACGCAACCAACGGGTTCAACGAAAACCTGTCGCTCTTCAACCAGGGCAAGTGCGGCATGTGGATTGACGCCACAGTTGCGGCATCCTTCGTGACGGGCGACGATTCAACCGTGGCTGACAGCGTTGGCTTTGCACTGGCACCTGACAATGGTCTGGGCAAGCGATCCAACTGGCTCTGGGCATGGGCGCTGGCCGTTCCCGCCGGGACATCTCAGGAAGCCGAAGCCAAGCAGTTCATCGAATGGGCTACATCCAAGGACTATATCGAACTGGTTGCAGCAAACGAAGGCTGGGCAAACGTACCGCCAGGTGCACGTACATCTTTGTACGAAAACCCCAACTACCAAGAAGTGCCATTTGCCCAGATGACGCTCGACTCAATCCTGTCGGCTGACCCGAATGACTCAACTGTTGAGCCAAGCCCATATGTGGGTATTCAGTTTGCTGCGATCCCTGAATTTGCGGGTATCGCCTCTGAAGTGAGCCAGGAATTCTCGGCCGCCTATGCAGGGCAGCAAAGCGTCGAGGAAGCGCTGGAGAAGGCGCAAGCCATCACCAACGAAGCTATGGAAGCTGCCGGCTACCGTTAAGCCTGCGGCTCCGACCCCGAAGGGCAGCGCGCCTGCCCTTCGGATACCAGTACCACCTCCGTTTTTCGCGCAATGTCTTCTATGATGGGTCCCGCAAACCAGTGGCCCGTCCACACAAGAGGTGCACCCAATGGCTACCAAGGCGTCCCGATCCGCGGCCCGGTTAATGATGGCCCCAGCAGTTGTCCTGCTTTTGGGCTGGATGCTGGTCCCCCTGATCATGACTTTGTGGTTTTCCTTCCGGACTTACCTGCCGCTGCGTGGCGGTGACCAAGGCTGGACCGGATTTGACAACTACGTCCGTTTCGTGACTTCCAGCGCCTTCTGGCCCGCAGTGCAGACAACACTGATCATCGTGCTTGGCGTTCTGATCATCACCGTTGTGCTTGGCGTCTTGCTCGCCATGCTGCTGGATCAGCCAATGTGGGGGCAGGGCGTTGTGCGCATCTTGGTGATCGCACCCTTCTTCGTCATGCCAACCGTATCCGCGCTGGTCTGGAAAAACATGTTCATGGATCCCGTGAACGGTCTTTTCGCTCATCTCTGGCGCTTTTTCGGGGCCGAACCGGTCAGCTGGCTGTCAGACGCAGCCATGCCATCGATCATCATGATCGTCAGCTGGCAATGGCTGCCCTTCGCGACGCTGATCCTGCTGACGGCGATCCAGTCGCTTGACAGCGAACAGCTGGAAGCCGCCGAAATGGATGGCGCCCCGCGTCTGCAACGGTTCTACCACATTATCCTGCCGCATCTGGGCCGGGCCATCACCATCGTGATCCTGATCCAGACGATCTTCTTGCTGGCTATCTTCGCAGAGATCTTTGTGACCACAGGCGGCGCATTCGGCACACGCACCCTATCCTACCTCATCTTCCAGCGGGTGCTGGAAAGCCAGAATGTGGGATTAGGATCCGCCGGTGGTGTCTATGCCATCATCCTTGCAAACATTGTTGCGATCTTCCTGATGCGGATCGTCGGCAAAAATCTGGATAACTGATCATGGCACGTGCTGTTACACCCCGCCGCAAGCTGATCAATACGGGCTTCGCCTGGACCATCGGTTTGCTGATTTTCTTCCCGATCCTGTGGACGATCCTGACCAGTTTCAAATCCGAAGCTCAGGCTATCGCAAGTCCACCGATCTTTCTGAACTTTGACTGGACGCTGGAAAACTACGGCGTCGTAATGGAGCGGTCAAACTACGCGCGCTTCTTGTGGAACTCGATCATCATCGCAGGCGGATCAACCATCCTCGGCCTGATTATCGCGGTGCCTGCGGCGTGGTCCATGGCCTTTGTCCCATCGCGACGGACCAAGGATATCCTGCTTTGGATGCTGTCGACCAAGATGCTGCCAGCAGTTGGTGTACTGTATCCGATCTACCTGCTGTTCATCAAAATGGGTTTGCTCGACAGTCGTGCCGGTCTGGTGATTGTCATGATGCTGATCAACCTACCGATCATCATCTGGATGCTCTACACCTATTTCCGCGAAATTCCGGGCGAGATCCTCGAAGCAGCGCGCATGGACGGGGCTACACTGAAGGAAGAGGTGCTCTACATCCTCACCCCCATGGCGATCCCGGGCATTGCCTCGACAATGCTGCTTAACTTCATCCTCGCTTGGAACGAGGCCTTCTGGACGCTGAACCTGACCGCCGTCGATGCGGCACCACTGACAGCCTTCATCGCCAGCTATTCCAGCCCAGAAGGTCTGTTCTTCGCGAAACTCAGCGCGGCCTCAACCATGGCCATCGCCCCGATCCTCATCCTTGGCTGGTTCAGCCAGAAACAACTTGTCCGCGGCCTGACATTTGGCGCCGTGAAGTAAAGGACCTGACACATGGGACAAATTCAACTGAAGCAAGTCACCAAGTCATTCGGCGATGTGCAGGTCATTCCACCTCTCGACCTGACCATCGAGGACGGAGAATTCACCGTCTTCGTTGGCCCCTCCGGCTGCGGGAAATCCACGCTCTTGCGCCTCATCGCGGGGCTTGAGGATATCACCACCGGCCATATTGATATCGACGGGCAGGATGCCACTGATGTGGTCCCTGCCAAACGGGGTCTGGCAATGGTGTTTCAGTCTTACGCGCTTTACCCGCATATGACGGTCCGCAAGAACATCGCCTTCCCCCTGCGCATGGCCAAGATGGATCAGCCAGAGATCAATAAGCGAGTGGAGAATGCGGCCTCTGTGCTGAACCTGACCGACTACCTTGATCGGCGGCCCGGCCAGCTGTCAGGCGGGCAACGCCAGCGCGTCGCCATCGGGCGGGCCATCGTGCGCGAACCGGCCGCCTTCCTGTTCGACGAACCGCTCTCCAACCTCGACGCCGCCCTGCGCGTCGGCATGCGGATGGAAATCAGCGAGCTTCACAAAAAACTCGACACCACGATGATCTACGTCACCCACGATCAAGTCGAAGCCATGACCATGGCGGACAAGATCGTTGTGCTGCAGGCCGGGGTGATCGAACAGGTCGGCTCTCCCCTCGAACTCTATCGCAGCCCGCGCAACACCTTCGTAGCGGGCTTTATCGGCTCGCCCAAGATGAACCTGATCACCGGTCAGGAAGCGGCCAAACATGACGCCACAACCATCGGCATCCGGCCCGAACATATCGACGTCGTTCAATCCGATGGGACCTGGCAAGGGACCGTCGGCGTCGCCGAACACTTAGGCTCAGACACGTTTTTCCACATCCACAACACCGGGCTGGCCGACACCCTGACCGTGCGGGCCATTGGCGATGTCAGCCTGCGGCACGGCGACACGATCCATCTTAACCCGCGCATGGACGAACTGCACCGGTTCGATGCGCAAGGCTTGCGGATCGGATGACACGGCTCGCGGGCAAATCGGCGCTGATCACGGGCGCTGCGCGGGGCATCGGACTGGCCTTCGCCGAGGCGTATTTGCGCGAAGGCGCACGCGTGGCTATCGCCGATATCGACATCGCGCGCGCACAGGCCGAGGCCGACAGGCTTGGCGAGAACGCCGTCGCTGTCGAAATGGACGTCACCGACCAGACCAGCATCGACGCGGCCATCACCACCACAGCGCAGGCCTTTGGCCAGATTGACATCCTGATCAACAATGCGGCCATCTTCACCGCCGCCCCAATGGTTGAAATCACGCGCGAGGATTACGCGCGCACTTTCGACATCAACGTTGCAGGGACGCTCTTCACCATGCAGGCCACCGCCAAGCACATGATCGACCGCGGTGTGCAGGGCAAAATCATCAACATGGCCTCCCAGGCCGGGCGGCGAGGCGAAAGCCTCGTCGGCGTCTATTGCGCCACCAAAGCGGCGGTGATCAGCCTCACCCAGTCGGCAGGGCTGAACCTGATCCAACACGGCATCAACGTGAACGCCATCGCGCCCGGCGTGGTCGATGGTGAGCATTGGGACGGGGTCGACGCCTTCTTTGCCAAATATGAAGGCAAGGCCCCGGGGCAAAAAAAGCAAGAGGTCGGTGCTGCCGTCCCAATCGGACGTATGGGAACTGCTGCGGACTTGACGGGCATGGCGGTGTTTCTTGCCAGTGATGAGGCGGACTACATCGTCGCGCAGACCTACAACGTTGACGGTGGAAACTGGATGAGCTGATGAAGGATCAAAGGGAATTGGGAGGTCCGATGAAACTCAGCAATGCAAGCTTGGCAGATATGCCGGACAGCGTGCTGGTCCCGACCTATGACAGGGCCGCATTGACCCCGGGGATCGTTCATATCGGCCTTGGCAACTTTCACCGCGCGCATCAGGCTTGGTATCTGCACCGGTTGATGCAAGCCGGCAAAGCGCATGATTGGGCTATTATCGGCGCTGGCGTCCGCGCGGCGGACAGCGCAATGCGTGAAAAGCTGCTGGGTCAGGATTGCATGACGGCATTGATCACGCTCGACCCGGAACATACCTTGGTCGAGGTGACCGGCCCTATGATTGATTTTCTACCTATAGAGGAAACGAATGGGGCGTTGATTCGGGCGATGTCCGACCCCGCGATCCGTATCGTTTCCCTGACTGTGACCGAAGGCGGCTATTTTCGGGGTGCTGCCGGGCAGCTGGATGTACGCCACCCCGACATGCAGCATGATGCTGCGAACCCCAACCAACCGCGCACCGCCTTCGGTGCGATGGTTGCGGCATATGACGCACGGCGGAAAGCCGGTTTAGCACCCTTTACCGGTCAATGTTGCGACAATCTTCAGAATAATGGCGATGTATTACGCGCGACGGTCGTCGGTCTTGCGCGGCTCAGTGATCCCATTCTTGCCGATTGGATTGATGAAAATGCAGCATTTCCAAACGCCATGGTGGATTGCATCGTGCCTGCGACCGGCAATGCCGAGTTGGCGCTTATCCGCGACCTTGGGGTCGCCGATGCCGCGCCAGTTACCCACGAAGACTTTCGCCAGTGGGTGATAGAGGATGATTTCTGCGCTGGACGCCCCCCATGGGAAGATGTCGGTGTTACGCTGACCCCGGAGGTGCACACATTCGAGGCGATGAAGATCCGTATGCTGAACGCCGGGCATCAAGTCTTGGCGAATGCTGGTGAGCTGTTGGGGATGCCAACGATTGCGGCATGCATGGCGGATCCGGCCATCGCGGCGTTCTTCCGCAAGGTGGAGAAAGAAGGTATCGCCCCTTACGTCGCGCCTGTGCCTGGTATGACCCCGCTTGCTTATCTTGATCTGATCACCCGCCGCTTCGCAAATCCCAAAATCCACGACACGACCCGGCGCGTGGCGTTTGACGGCTCATCCCGTCATCCGGGTTTTGTCTTGCCGATCTTGCGTGATGCATTGGCAGCCAACGGTGATATCGGCCACCTTGCTTTGACCGAGGCGCTTTGGGCCCGCATGTGCGCGGGGACGCGCGAAGATGGAAGTGTGATTGAACCAAACGATCCCATCTGGCCTGCATTGAACCGGGCTGCTTTGGCTGCAAAGGAGGACCCGCAGGTCTGGCTTGACCAACGCAACGTATATGGCGATCTGGGTCAGGACAGCCGCTTTGCCGAAGCGTTCTGCAATTGGCTAACGCGCATTTGGGCTGAGGGCTGCAGACCTACCTTGCAAGCGTTCAACGCCGAATAGCGTCCTTCAAATGATCAGGTCCCAGCGACGTCGTGCCAATCTGCGCCATTGTGATGTGGGTTTCCTCGGACAGGACTGACCAAAGCTGTTTCAGCCCATCTTCGCCGCCCGCGGCGATGGCGAATTGTAGAACACGACCTAGGAAGGTGAAGTTGGCGCCTTGGGCATACGCTTTGACAACATCCTCGCCCGAGCGCAGACCAGTGTCGAAAAAAAGCGGCATGTTGGGGCCAACGGCGGCGCGGATGTCAGGCAAAACCTTGATCGGGGAGGCCGCGCTTTCGAGTTGCCGCGCGCCGTGACTTGAGACCTGGATGGCATCGCCCCCCGCTTTCGCCAATAGCCTGGCATCTTCCGGGTCCAACACGCCTTTCACGACCAGTTTGCCGGGCCACATGTCGCGCAGGCGTGTAAGCGTGTCCCAATCCGCTTTCGCCCGGCTTTCGGTCCGGTCAAATGCATAGCCTGGCAGCGCAAAATTAGCCATCTGCGGCTTGCCCGCCAGCAACGACGCTATTGACCAGCGCGGATGCAGCGCAAAATCGATAAATTGCTTGGGGCCAATGCGAAACGGCATCTTGAACCCATGCCGCAATTCGCGCGGACGGCGGCCCACCTCTGGCACATCCACCGTCAGGATAATCGTTTCATACCCCGCCGCCTTCGCCCGTTCGACCAGCTTGAACGTGCCGGCACCATCGCCGCTGAAGTAAAGTTGAAACCAGGCATGGCCCTGGGCCACCTCAATCAGCTTTTCCAAAGGGGTTGAGGCCACGGTGGACACACCCAACGGCACCTCTTCCCGCGCAGCCAGCCGCGCGAGCATCAGGTCCGCACCAGGGCCCGACAGGTTACACATGCCCATGGGGCTGATACCGAACGGGGCTTTGGTAGGGTTGCCGAACAGATTGGCGGCGATAGACCGGTTGCTGACATCCCGCAGAATGCGTGGCCGAAACTCTAGCGCGTCAAAAGCTGCACGATTGCGCGCAGCCCCGCCTTCGGCCCCGGCGGCCCCATCGACATAGTCAAACACCATCCAGGGCAGACGCCGTCGCGCAAGGCGGCGGGCATCTGCGCTGGAATGGATTTGCGCAGCCATGCCTTAGCCAGCTACCGCTTTCATGAACCGGTCGCGGATGACGACCGGGTCCATTGTGATCACGGGCAGTTTGATGTTGCCGCTGTCGCATTTGCACACGATCACGGTCATCTTGCGATCATCGATGGCCTTTTGCAGAACCGGGCCAAGGTCCTTGTCCTGTACCTCGATCACGTTGTCGCAGCCGCAGGCAGTCGCCACTGCAGAAAGCGATGTCTTCTGGCCAGCGTAAGTTGGCTGATCCCCGGTAGAGCCATAGGACCCGTTGTCGATGATCAGCAGGATGTAGTTATCAGCGACATTGTTCGCGATGGTTGGCAGGGTGCCCATATTGGTCAGAACCGACCCGTCGCCGTCAATGGAGATGACAGTCTTGTCCTGGGCCAAGGCCAGCCCCAGCCCAATAGACGACGACAGTCCCATCGTGCCCAGCATGTAGAAATTTGTGGGCTGGTCATCGATCATATGCAGTTCCTGACTGGGCAGGCCGATATTGCAAACAACCAGTTGGTCACGAAGGATCGGGGCGATTTCACGCAGAATTTCAGAACGGATCATTGGTCGCCATAGCCTCCCCAGAAGTTGGCGTCGGTCAGGATCGCCACGGGTTTGTTGCACATGAAGGTGTATTTCAGGATGTTATCGAATTCCTCGACATCCTTTTGCCAGTGGAAGTGGTAGGTCGGGATGTTCATCTGTGCCAGCAGCGCCTTGGTATGCACGGCCATTTCCACCTGACAGGCGACGGGTTCGCGCAATTCGCCGCGATAGCTGATCAGCATCGGCAGCGGCATCCGGTAGTATTGGATCAGCGTGGCCAGCGTGTTGATCGTGACCCCAATTGCGGTGTTTTGCATGATGATCGCTGGGCGTTTGCCACCCATGAAGGCACCGGCGCAAAGGCCCATGCCTTCGTCTTCTTTGTTGGACGGGATGTGATAGATGCTGTCGCGCGCTTCCACCTCGTCAATGACACCGGCAAGCTGTTTGCACGGCACGGTCGTGATGAATGACACATCGTTGGCGACAAAGTCGTCGACGATCTTTTTGTTGATGTCCACCTGTCGGGCTCCTCTGTTCTAAGGATTTGGATGAAGGATGATCTTTGGCGCGGGCGTGCGACCTGCGCGAATGTCGGCAAATGCAGCGGCACCATCGGCAAGGGCGCGTGTCTGTGTCCAGTCGAGCGGGCCAAGGCGACCATCAAAGATCGCTTGCGCCGTATCCCGGAAGTCTTGCATCGTGTAGGTATAGGTGCCGATAAACGTTATTTCTTGCAGCGTCATACGGCGGATATCGAGGCCACCAGTGTTTTCACCGAGCCCGATATGAGCAATCACTCCACCGGGTCGCGCATGGGCCGAAGCGGTGGTTCGCGTGCCGGCATAGCCAACCCCGTCAATCACGATGTCGAACATCATCTCTGGTTTCAGGTGATCGGGTGAAACGGCATTCTGGCGGCACTGCCGGATCAGATATTCCCGCCGTAGTGCATTGGGTTCGACCAATGTGATGTCATGTACACCTTGAGCCACCAGAGACAAAGCAGCTCCCAGCCCAATTGCACCGCCGCCGATGACCAAGGCGGTATAGCTGCCCGGTCCAAGCCGTTCTTTTGCCAAACGGACAGCGTGCCAACCGCAGGCGATAGGTTCCGTAAGCGATGCCTTTTCCAATGAAATGTGGTCTGGCACGGTCACAAGGTTTTCGTCGCGCATCGTGACGTATTGTGCAAAGGCCCCTTCGCGGGGTGGCATCGAAATGATCATCCGGTCGGCACAGAGGTTATCGTGCCCCGATACGCAGGCCTTGCAGATCCCACAGGTAACAAGTGGGTTTAGTGTGACCCGTTTGCCTGCGCGCGCGCCACCCACGATAACACCTGCCGCTTCGTGCCCAAGGATCAGTGGTGCCGGGCGGCGTTCGTCATGACCCAAATAGGCATGCATGTCAGATCCGCAGATGCCCACGGCACCTACCTTGATCAGTTGCTGCCCGACCTCTGGCACTGGGTCCGGCGCGTCGCGCAGTGTCAGTTCTTCGGGCCCCTCATAGATCAACGCCTTCATTTTGCGGTGAATCCCCCATCGACCATCAGGACCTGCCCAGTAACATAGGCCGACGCATCCGAGCACAGGAACAAAAGCGGTCCGTCGATATCCTCTAGCGCGCCATTGCGGCCCGCGCAGGTTTGTGCGGCATTGCGCGCTGCACGTTCGGGGTCTGCAAAGACGGGTCCAGTGAGTTCGGTTGGAAAGAAACCCGGCCCGATGGCATTTGCGGTGATTCCGTCTTTTGACCACGCCTCGGCCATCGCACGGGTCAGTTGCGCGATGCCAGCCTTTGACGCGCCATAGCTGACCCCGCCCGGAAAGGCTCGGGTGGTTTGGAGCGATGCGAAATTGACAATCCGCCCCCAGCCTTTGGCTTTCATCGCGGGTGCAAAAGACTGGCTCAGGAAAAATGGTGCGGCGAGGTTCAGGTTCATCGTGATGTTCCAGCCTTCGGGCGTGACCTCATCTGCCACCTCGCGCGTATTAATCCCTGCCGCATGGACCATGATGTCGGGTGCCCCGAAGGCGCCGGCGATCTCGGCCGCAATGCTGCTCAAAGCGTCGCGTTGAGACAGGTCAGCCGAGACGGCTTTGGCCTTTTCACCGGTTGCAGCGACCCAGTCCGCCAATGCCTCTGCCCGTCGCGCAACGCCCACCACCTGCGCGCCAGCGGCAGCCAATACGCTGGCAGCTCGTTGACCAAGGCCCGCACTGGCCCCTGTCACACAGGCCACACGTCCTGTCAGGTCAAAAAGATCACGTGGATCATTCATTTGCAGTCAGATCAAAGGTCTCATCGGGGAAGAACTTGGCCAACCGCGCATCAGCCGCACGCGCATGCCCCTCCATCCCTTCCAGACGCGAGATCCGCGCTGTCGCCTCGGCCACGGGTTTGTACCCTTCCCGCGTGCCGCGTTGCCAGGTCACGATCTTCATGTACTTATGGACACTCAGCCCACCAGTATAGCCCGCAGCACCGGATGTTGGCAGGACATGGTTGGTTCCGGCAGCTTTATCGCCATAGGACACGGTGCTTTCTTCGCCCAGAAAAAGTGAACCATAGCAGCTGAGCCGTTCCAGCCACCAATCCAGATCAGCGGCCATAACAGTCAGGTGCTCCGGCGCGTACTCATCAGAGCAAGCTGCCATTTCCTCACGATCAGCGCAGACGATGACTTCGGCATAATCACGCCATGCAGCGGTTGCGTTATCCCGGTTCACCTCTGGTAGATCATCAATCAATGTCGGAACCAGTTTCATGACCTCTTCGGCCAAGGCGCGGTCATCCGTCACCAGCCAAACGGGCGAGTTGTAGCCATGCTCGGCCTGACTGACGAGGTCAGTTGCCACGATAAATGGGTCAGCAGTTGCATCGGCAAGGATCAGACTGTCAGTTGGGCCAGCAATCATATCGATGCCGACACGACCAAAAAGGATACGCTTCGCCTCGGCAACAAACTGATTGCCGGGCCCCACAAGGATATTGGCTTTGGGCAGGCCAAACAGGCCAAAGGTCATTGCCGCGACGCCCTGCACGCCGCCCATTGCCATGATCGTATCCGCGCCACAGATATGAGCGGCGTAGACAATGGCCGGGGCCACGCCCACATCGGGCCGGGGTGGCGAACAGGCTGCAATATGGCGACATCCAGCAACCTTTGCCGTTGTCACCGTCATAATGGCTGACGCGATGTGGCTATATCGTCCACCCGGCACGTAACAGCCCGCTGCATCGACGGGGATTGCCTTTTGTCCGGCGGTTACCCCTGGCACGACTTCATATTCGATATTGGCGACAGTCGCCTTCTGCGCCTCGGCGAAACGGCGGACGTTGTCGTGAGCGAACCGGATGTCGGCTTTCAGCTTTTCGGGAACCAGCGCGCAGGCGGCATCAATTTCTTCCTGGGTCAGGATGATGTTGCCATCGTATTTGTCGAACTTCTTTGCATAGTCTCGGGCTGCGGTGTCGCCGCCCTTTTCGATATCAGTCAGGATGCCACTAACTGTTTCATGCACGTCGGATGCGTCCGACTGCGATGTCAGAGTCGCTTTCTTGAGATATTCTCTGGCCATGTGTGAAAAGTCCTCTCCACCAGATCCGCCGTGCCCGACAGACCGTCCCTGTTATCGATTCTTGTCGTATATGTAAGCGCTTACATTTGTATAATGCAAGCGCTTACATTACGCTAGGTAAGAGAATGAGAATTAGAGGTGGGGATGAAGCTGCACACACCGACATTGATGGATGTGGCCAGGCACGCGGGTGTGTCGACCGCCACGGTGTCACGTTGCCTGAACTTTCCCGACAAGGTGACCGCGAAGACGCGTGAGCGGGTCATGGCAACAGTGGCAGAGCTAGGCTACGCTCCGCATTTCGGTGCCCGCGCGATGGTGACCCAGCGCACGAACACAATCGGCGCCGTGATCCCGACCATGGAAAACGCCATATTCGCGCGAGGGCTGCAAGCATTTCAGGAGGAGCTTGGCGCGCATGGATTTAACCTGATGGTGGCCAGTTCGTCATATCAGCGAGAGTTGGAGGTGCAACAGGTCCACTCGCTGGTCGCGCGCGGCGCTGATGCGCTACTTTTGATCGGGCATATTCGGGACCCTGAGATTTATCCGTTCCTCGAAAAACAAGGCGTGCCCGCGTTGGTAACGTGGACCTTTGACCCCCAGGCGAACCGCCCCTCGATCGGATTTGATAACCGCACTGCGATGAGAGACATGGCGCGCAAAGTTATTGGCAGCGGGCACAGGCATCTTGCGATGATCGCAGCCCCGCTCGCACGCAATGACCGCGCGCAGGGACGCTTGCTGGGACTGAAAGAAGCGATGGAAGAAGCGGGCCTGAATTCGTCTCATCTGCATCTGATCGAAAGACCGTATGGCATCGAAAACGGAGCCACTGCCTTTGCCGAACTGATTGATCAGGACCGCCCGCCCACTGCTATTTTTTGCGGTAACGACGTGCTGGCTGTTGGTGCGCTGCGCCGCGCGCGCGAGATGGCGGTGGATGTTCCGGGTGACGTTTCGATCATCGGGTTTGATGATATCGAGTTGTCGCAAGTGACGCATCCGATGCTGACAACGGTGCATGTGCCGCATCGTGAGATGGGCAAGCAGGCAGCGCGCATGCTGGTCCGCCATTTGGTTGATGGCGGGCCGCTTGAAAGCAAAGAGCTTGCCACAGAACTCCGCCTGCGGGCTTCACTGGGTCCGGCTAAGCAGGCGTGACCGCCGCTTTGCCGAACAACCCGCCAATGTGCTTGTTGGCGACGGCATTCACCACGATCAGCGCTATCACCCAACCGCTACTGACGGCCGCTGCGATGCCAAACCATACCCCCCAGACGTCAAAGCCCCAAAGGCCGACAAACACCCAAATAAAGAACGCGATGCCAAAACCCTGCCGGTAGATACTGATCCAAAGCGTCCAGATCGGGCGCTTTAGCGCCTGGAGCAGCGAGTTGATGGAAAACAGCATCATGTAGATCGGGAACAAAAACGCATCGACCTGCAGATAAGAGGCACCTACGCGGATCACGTCCGGGTCATTGGTAAACAGCCGCATGGCCATCCCGCCGCCGAACCAAAGGACCGGCGTGGCGACCAGCGTCATCGCAAAACCTAACTTCCAGCAGAAAAAGACGGCGTCGCGCACACGCTGAAAGTCCTGCGCGCCGAAGTTTTGCCCGGCGATAGGCAACAAAGCACCCGTCATTCCCAACACCGGCAGCAGTAAGATCTGTTCGATCCGCAATGCCACCCCATGGGCGGCAATGGCATGTTCGCCAAAACCTTTCAGCGCGAACTGCACCACAAAGCCCGACACGAACATAATGAGCAGCGCAACAGATGCAGGCAATAGCTGCCCGGTAATGGCGCGAAAGCGGCTTAGATCAGGCATGAAGGCGGAACGTGGAACGCCCCGCATCACCTCAAGCTGGAAAATCCGGTAGATAATGAAGGCCAGCACCCCGGTCTGGCTGATGATGGTCGCTGCTGCAATGCCGTTGAACCCCATCCCGCTCCACAGGCCCGGCACACCAAACATCAAGAGCGGGTTCAGCCCGATATTCGCAAAGAACGCGACCATCAGTGCGCGCTGCATCGACACAGTGTCACCGTGGGCCTGCAAAATGCCGTTGCCGCCATAAGCCAGCATAAAGCCCGGCAGCGCAAAGATCAGCCAGTAGAAATATCCAGTCGCAGCATCCCGATACCCGCCCGGTTCGGACACCAGATTGATCAGGGGCGGTCCGGCAAGGTATCCGACAAACATGCAAGCTAGCGTAATGATTATGCCAAAGCTAAGCCCTTGCGCGGCATAGGCCTGCACTTCGGCCTGGTCTTTGCTGCCTTTGGCGTTGCTGACCAGCGCGGCCAGTGCCGACCCCAGTCCGAAACCAACAGCCATCAGGATAAAGAAAGCCTGGTAGCCAATGGCGAGGCCTGCCTGCGCCTGGGTTGATAGCCTGCCCGCCCAATAGACGTCGACGATATTGTAAAGCGTGGCGAACAGCATGCCCAACGCGGCCGGGATGGCAAGATTGCGGAAATGCAGGCCCATCTGGCCGGTTGTCAGGTCATCTTTGGTGCTCATGCGTCGGCCTGCGCCATGCGGCGCTCCAGCCAGCGCACGCCGGCGGATACGATGAGGATCAACACCAGATATTCCAGCACGAGGATCGTGTAGATTTCCAGCGGGCGGTATTCGACCACGACAAGTTCATTCGCCTTACGCGTCAGTTCCTGCATGCCGATGACGGACACGAGCGACGACATTTTCAGCATATAGACCAACTGATTGCCCAAAGCGGGCAGAATACGCCGGATCGCCTGCGGCAGAATCACATAACGCATTGTGTCGCGATAGGTCAGCGAGATCGATTGCGCCGCCTCGTACTGCCCCTTGTCGATGGATTGAATGCCTGCGCGAAAAATCTCAGCCTGAAAGGCGCTGTCAGATAGGGCAAGTGCCAGAACACCCGCCCAGAAGACGCTGAGCGTGATGCCTGTCAGCGTCGGCAGGCCGTAATAGACCCAAAGGATCAGCACCAGGATTGGGACAGCGCGCACCACCTCAACATAGCCACGGTTGAATGCGCGCCAGCCGCGTTTGTCCGACAGGCCGGGCAGGGCCACCAAAAGGCCAATAATGACCGAGAATGTGATCGCGGTGACCGACAATAGAATTGTGTAGTAGGCACCACCAATCAGGAATTTCAGGTTGTTCATGCCGCTGGTCGTGGTCGGGTCAACGACATACCAGCCCCAGTTGCCGGAGCAGCCTGAAAGCGCCAGAAAAAGGGGTGCGAAGATGGCCAAGCGTCTCATATCGCAGGCCCTAGTGGTTCAGTATCTGGTTCAGGAAAGTCCCGAACCGTTGCGATTTTGGGGCATTGAAGACGTCATCCGGTGCGCCGACCTCGACAATCTCGCCTTTGTCCATGAACACCATCTTGTCGGCGACCTTGCGGGCAAAGCCCATCTCATGTGTGACGACAATCATTGTCATGCCGGTCGCGGCAAGTTCGGTCATCACGTCCAGCACCTCGGCAATCATTTCGGGGTCCAGCGCAGAGGTGGGTTCATCAAAAAGCAATATGCGCGGCTCCATACACAGCGACCGTGCGATGGCGACGCGCTGTTGTTGTCCACCCGATAGCTGACGTGGATACTTCCCGGCCTGATCTGGGATTTGCACGCGGTCGAGATAAGTCATCGCGCGTGCCTTTGCATCATCCTCGGACAGCCCCAGCACACGGCGGGGGCCAAGGGTCAGGTTTTCAAGAACGGTCAGATGTGGGAACAGGTTGAATTGCTGAAACACCATGCCAACCGCGCCTCGGATCTTCTCTAGGCTGGCGGGATCATTTGTCAGTGTTACACCATCGACAACGATGTCCCCGCTTTCATGCGCCTCCAGCCGGTTGATGCAACGGATCAGCGTGGATTTACCCGACCCGGACGGGCCGCAAACCACCACGCGCTCACCCAGATGGACGTCAATCGACACGTCTTTGAGCGCCTGAAATGGCCCAAAGAACTTTGACACATTGCGCATCTCGATGATGGGGCCGTCAGTCATGCATACTCTTTCGTTTCTCACGCAATCGTTGACCGAAAGACCAAATACAGCCCAGACGGGTGCTTTGCATTTCCAAACAGGTCAGGCACACTAGCTATCAACAACCACACATAAAGGGAAACCCATGAAATTCTTGAAAGTTGCCGCAACAACTGCCCTGCTGGCTGTCTGCGCGGTCCAGGCGAGTGCACAATCCGCGTTAAACGAAATCCTGTCCGAAGGTGTGTTGAAAGTCGGCACAACCGGCGACTGGAACCCCATGACAATGCGCGACGTAGCAACCAATAGTTATACCGGTTACGATATCGATGTGATGACAGCCCTTGCCACTGATTTGGGGGTAGAGGTTGAGTTCGTGCCAACCGACTGGAAAACGCTGGTCGCAGGGGTCACGTCGGGTCAGTACCACATTACCGGCTCTGCCTCGGTATCGGCAGCACGTGCCAAGGCGGCCGGCTATTCCGACAGCTATTTTTCACTGGTGACGGTGCCACTGATCCTGAAAGAAAACGCAGATCGTTTTGCCTCGTGGGAGGATCTTAATGCGGCTGACGTATCTGTTGCCGCAACGCTGGGCACAACCCAAGAAACGCAGGTCAAGGCGTTCTTCCCCGACGCCCAACACCGCATCGTCGAAGCACCGGCGCGTGACTTTCAGGAGGTGCTAGCCGGGCGTGCCGACGCGAATATCACGTCGAATGTGGAAGCCAATAGACTTGTCGCGCAGTATGATCAGATGATGATCGTGCCTGTCGCAGAAGGCCGTGCGCCAACACCCGTCGCCATGCTGTTGCCGCAGGATGACCAGGTCTGGATCAATTACGTCAATACATGGATCGCGCTGAAAGAAGAGCAGGGGCTTTTTGAAGAGCTGGGCGAAAAATGGCAGCTCATCGCTGAGTAGTTGTCACTGCCATGCGGTCAGACCGGTCAGTCTTCTGGCCGGTCTTTGTTATTCAGGACCAAACAAATGCTGACTATCTATTCTGACCCCGTTTCATTGTACTGCGCGAAACTCAGGGTACTTTTGCGTCACAAGCGGCTTTCGTGGGACGATGTGCCACCGAAAGGCGGATATGGATCGGCGGAATACCGTGCGATCGTACCATCTGGCAATTTGCCGGCAATGGTCCATGACGGGTTTATGCTTGCTGACTCAGAGGCGATTGCTGAGTATCTGGAAGAGGCATTTCCGCAAACAGCGATGCTGCCTGACACGATCAGTGCTCGTGCCAAAGTGCGCGAAAAGGGGCGGTTGCATGACACCCGACTGGAACCGGCCGTGCGGCAGCTCTATCCCTATGTGGCTTATGAAACGCGCAATAGACAGGCTGTGCTTGCCGCTGCTGTCGCAATCAACAAGGCTTTGTCTTCTCTTGATCTACTGTTGTCGTCTGATGCGTTGCCGGACAATCAGTTGTGGCTATGCGATTGCGGTTTTGCTGTGTGCTTTGCCTGGATCAAGGCGTTTGAAAAAACCCTTGATCTGCCCATCAACTGGCCGGAGAGAGTGGTGGCTTATGACCGGAATCTGAACAGCTTCCCCGCGGTACAGGCCGAACTGGCCGCATATGCCGCAGCGATGGCAGGTTATCTGAAAAAGGCGGCTCCACCTATTTCCCGACAGAAATAATCGGATTGCCGCGCCGGGGCAAAACAGGCTAATCGATCAGGATGAGCATTCAAGTCGCCCCAAAACGGCCATTACGGCATCTTGTGACGCCCGCGATCTATCTGTTTGCAGGCCTTGTGACGGCTTTTTGCGTGTTGCCTTATCTGGGGGTGCTGGCGGCGTCTTTGACGGGAACGCTGGATACGCTGCGGCATCTTATGGATACGGTGCTACCGCGCTATACGCTGACAACCCTTGCTCTACTGGTGATCGTGATGGCCGGGAGTGCGATGATCGGGACCGGGGCGGCCTGGCTGGTGACGATGACGGAATTCCGCGGGCGCCGTTGGCTTGAAATCGCCTTGGCCATTCCTTTGGCATTTCCGGCTTATGTGCTGGCCTATGGATATACTCATGTGCTGGATCATCCCGGCATCGTTCAGTCAACCTTGCGCGATATCATGGGATGGGGACCGCGTGATTATTGGTTCCCGGAAATCCGCTCGCTTGGCGGGGCGGCGGCGATGCTGACCCTGGTACTTTATCCTTATGTTTATCTTCTTGCACGCGCAGCGTTCAGCGCACAGGGGGCGACGACATTTCTGGCAGCAAGGGTTTTGGGCAAGTCGCCATTCTGGGCGTTTCTGACAGTATCTCTGCCGATGGCGCGCCCTGCTATCGCATCGGGTGTGATGCTGGTCGCCATGGAAACAATCGCTGATTTCGGCACAGTGGCCTATTTCGGGGTGCAGACTTTTGCAGTAGGTATCTACACTAGCTGGTTCACGATGGCGGACAGGGCTGCTGCTGCACAATTGGCGCTGGGCCTTTTGGCATTTGCCTTGCTTTTGGCTTTTCTGGAAAGATCCAGCCGTGGCAACGCGGCATACACGGACGGAAGAAAGCGAGCCCCGATGCAACGCATCGTGCTGCGCAAACGACAGCAGGCCATCGCATTTTTCTTTTGTCTTCTGCCTGTTGCGCTGGGCGTGCTTATCCCGGTTGTCACGCTTGGGACGATGGCCATCGGTTCCGAGCAGGATTTGCTAAGCCCGCGTTATGTTGGCTTCATCCAAAACTCGGTCACACTGGCGGGTATTGCGGCTGTCCTGACCGTCCTTGCTGCACTTGTATTGGGGACTCTTCACCGTGTTGGCCAAACGCGGTTAACCGCGTTTTCACTTTATATGGGGCGGATCGGCTATGCGGTGCCGGGCGGGGTGATCGCGGTCGGGCTGCTGGTGCCATTTGCGCTGTTCGACAACGCACTTGATGCGTGGATGCGGGCCACTTTCGATATTTCGACGGGTCTTTTGTTCACCGGATCAATCTGGCTTTTGATCAGCGCTTACATGATCCGCTTCCTGGCTGCCGCGATTGGCGCTTATGAAGGTGGGATCGCTGCGGTAGGACCCAACATGGATGCTGCAGCGCGTACATTGGGCCAAGACATGCCTGGTATGGTGCGGCGTGTGCATATGCCTATGCTGCGGACCAGCCTTCTAACCGCAGGATTGATCGTCTTTGTTGATGTGATGAAGGAACTGCCGGCAACCTTGATTATGCGTCCGTTCAACTATGATACGCTCGCCGTGCAGGCGCACAGACTTGCATCGGACGAACGGCTGAGTGGTGCGGCAGTCCCAAGCCTTGTTATCGCCGCCATCGGATTGATCCCAGTGATCCTGTTGTGTCGTCGTATCGGTCGTGAAAACCGATGAAGGCCAGTCTTTGAAAACAGCTCTGATCGCATCGTTTGGCTACACATTGCCTGTAATGGCAGCAAAAATCGCAACAGCGATGGCGAAGATAATGGCAAGCTTTGATCGTTGTTTGCGCTTCATTGTTTTTGTTTCCGCGTTGATGTTCGATACGCAAACCTGAACGCGAGCGAACGGCATGCTTTTTATTGGTCATAACGATGCCGTTTGTAAGTCTGCTGCGACCTCACGTGCGGCCCGGCGTCCACTGCGGATTGCGCCTTCGACATATCCAGCGAAACTGTTGTCCAATTCTGCGCAAGCGAACCGGACCGGCCCTGGAAAGCGCACCAATTGATTGACCGCAGCCGATAATCGGCCCTCGCGGATCGTGGCGTTGTAGCCACCACCGCTCCATTCATCGTTTACCCAGATTGCTTCATCAACCTGCTTTGGTTTTCCGGCATCGGGACCAAAGGCACGCTTGAGATCTGCAAGTAACAGCTGTTGGCGTTCAAGCGGTTTCAACTTGGCGCGCCTGCGGGCTTCGGGGCCGCCAAGAAATGCAGCAAGCCGACCGTCGTGTTGCGTATCATAGCTTGCGTCAACAACTTCGAGCCCGGCGGGTTCTGCAAAGGTCACCGCGCCGCTTAGCCCGGTTTTCCGCCAGAATGCGTCACCATAGGTCAGCGTGGTTTTGATCAGATCTCCTGCTTCAAAGGCCTGCAAGAACTGGCGCGGATTGCTTGCACCGCGCACCTTTATCTCGATCTTTCGCGCGACTGGGGGTGGTACAGCAACAATGACCCGAGAGCTTGTCCATGAGCATGACTTGCTGAGAACCTGCACACGATCCTCATCTCCAATTATATGCGTTGCAGGTGTGTTAAGCGTCGGTTGGCGGGACAGTTTTGCTGCAAGCTGATCTGTGATGCGTTGCATGCCATCGGGAAATTGAAACTCAAGATCGCTTCGTTCTGATGCATAAGCATCAAGGCCCGCTTTTATTGATTTCGCATCAAGCTCTTCAGGGCGCGCACCGTATTGCTCGCAAATCATAGTGCGCGCAATTGCGTGGTCTTCTTTGCACAAAGCAAGCCCGTCTATCGCTGCTGCCAGGCTGGCAGCAGGGGCCCTTCGGCGTGAGGTCCACCATTTTGCCTTACGCCAGGCTTCTCCTGCGCTTTCCCATGGTGTGCTCCACCAGCGAAATGCAGCCGATGCTGCATGCATGATGCCGGAAGCCGATGATAGGTCATATATCTGATCATACAGATGTTCATTCAATTCCTCGGCTGAGATGAATGCATCACGCGAAGTGACTTCATTATTCAGGACACACACTGACCGACCTGCAGCTGGCACTGGCGCGATGCGCAAATTGGCCTCTGCTGCCAGTTTCAGAACCGCTGACATGTCACCGTTGATCATCTGTGCACCGCGCTCGAATGGCATGCCATCCTGTTGCAAAATACTGTCGATCCGACCACCAAGTCGTGCCTGAGCCTCCACCAGATGACAGTCTATCCCGCGTGCTTCCAACTCTGCTGCCGCCGCCAGACCTGCAGCCCCACCACCTACTACAAGCACCTTGACTTCTTGCATCATATCCAGCCCTCTCACCGCTGTTGAGCAAGTGCTCAATAAGATTGAAAATGTCAAGAGGAGCCGCAATGAAACATATGTCAGCAGAGGCGCGGCGTGCGATGTGACGCGCCGTCTTGGTGTCGGGTCAGGTCTGCTTCATTATTACTTTGAAACGCGGAAATCGTTGTGGGCAGAGGTCGTGCGCGTTTCCATCACCCAAGAAATTGTCGAACTGGAAAAGGTTTTGGCTGCGGCACAACCTGATAGGCTTGCGAAGACGCTTGTTGCGTGGATGGTGCAAGACCCGGCGTATCAGTATTGGCGGCTTTAGCTGGATGCGACTGAAGAAGCGCGTCGGGATCCCGTATTGGCTGCCGTGGTGGCAGCGGGCTACCGGCAATGGCACGGGACGCTTGCTCGTGTTGTGGAACGTATCGTTGCGGCAGTCATGGTACGTGTCCGAAGCCCGAAGATGCTGCCTGGCATGTTTCTTTGCATGTTTACGGGTTGGTAGGTCTGTTGGTTTTTGGCTCAACATCACTTGATGCAGAAGACGTCAGTGAACTTTCGTATCATCAACTGATGATGGAACTTGGCGGCCGGACTGAAGAGACGCCTGCTTAGCGAAAGTGCAGACATAGCTTTAGCGCCTTATCGTGCAAAACCGAGCGAACCTGGCAGTTTCTGTGTCGGAAATACCGGATTAGTCTCCATCGTGCATTGCAGCAAGAAGAACAGTACATATCATTTCAAAAAATAATATATGATTGAATATTTCATCGATGAAATGTAAGTCTTTGTCACTGTGAGGTGCGATGACCCAAACACATTCAAAATCCGATGCCCTATACGTGAAGATGCGGCACGACATCCTGACGCTATCTCTTGCCCCGGACAGCCCCCTTCGCCTGCCTGCAATGGCCGAGCGCTACGGCATCGGGGCGACGCCGATCCGCGAATGCCTAAACCGGCTAAGCACCGAAAAGCTGGTGGTGATCGAGCATAACAGAGGTTTTCGCGTCTCAAGTATTTCCCTTAGCGAACTTTTTGATCTTGAACATAGCCGCAGTGCCATTGAAGGGATGTTGTTCCAGCGCGCCGTGGAAAATGGCGACGACGCGTGGGAGGCCGGGTTGATCGGTGCTTATCACCAGCTCTCCAGAACGCACCCGATGTCCGTGACCGGCACGCAAGGCGACATTGATCTTTGGAACCGACGCCACAGCGCGTTTCATGACGCGCTGATTGCGGCCGCCGGTGCCCCCTGGATGCAGCATTTCCAGCAGCAGCTGAAAGATCAACTTGGCCGCTATCAGTTGTTTATCCAAAACGGGTTGCGGGACCTTTTTGAAAGTCATCCAGAGAACGCACCGCATGTGGCCGATATCTATGCCAAGGCAATGGCAACGGACCCGCATGATGACCTGTATCAAGTAGCCCTAGCCAGGGATGTGGCCGCCGCGCGGCCAGTCTTTGAACAACATGTCAATCTGTCGATCCGTGCCTTTCAGGAGCTGAGCGCACTGATCCCTGCAGGTGCCGTTGTCGCCACCACCCTTGGATCCACCAGCCAGGAGGCCCGCGCATGAGCGCATATGATCCCGCCAGTGAAGGGGCGCAGATGTCCTTTGCCAAAGACATGTCTTATGCCGACTATCTTGCCCTCGACCCAATTTTAGGCGCGCAGAATTGCCAATCAAATGCCCATGACGAGATGCTGTTTATCATTCAGCATCAGACGTCAGAGCTGTGGATGCGCCTTGCGCTGCATGAGGTGTCGACAGCGCGGACTGAACTGGCCAAGGGGCATTTTCCGCCTGTCTTTAAGATGCTGACCCGCGTTGCCCGGATTTTTGAGCAACTCAACAGCGCATGGGATGTCCTACGCACAATGACACCCAGTGAATATACGGCCTTTCGCGAAGACTTGGGCAAATCTTCTGGGTTTCAGTCCCACCAGTACCGTCTCATTGAATTTATCCTGGGTAATCGCAACGTCGCGATGATGAAAGTCCATGCACATCGACCCGAATTGCACCACATGTTAACCCAAGAGTTGGGCCGGAAATCGATGTATCACGTGGCCTTGGATCAGTTATCAGCACATCTGGATATCACCTTTTCACCGGATATCTATCGTCTGGATCAGCCGCATGTCGCCGATGACGCCGTGATGCAGGCCTGGAGCCGTGTTTACGAGGCCCCCAACAAACACTGGGTTCTATACGAGCTTGCGGAGAAGCTGGTGGATATCGAGGACTACTTCCGCCGTTGGCGCTTTAACCACGTCACAACGGTCGAACGGATTATCGGTTTCAAACGCGGGACCGGGGGAACGTCTGGCGTGAAATACTTGCGCAAAATGCTTGAAGTTGAACTGTTCCCCGAACTTTGGCACCTGAGAGGTCAGCTATGAAAGACAATGCTTCAACCCTGCCCATTAAGGAGCGGTTTCACCTGCCTAACGGGGTGATTTATCTTGATGGTAACTCTCTGGGACCTCTGCCAAAAGGGACTGCTGCGCGGGTGCAGCAAGTGTTGGAGGCGGAGTGGGGTGAGAATCTGATCACCGGCTGGAACAAGGATGGTTGGATGGAACAGCCCGCCCGCGTAGGCAACAGGATCGCCCGCTTGATCGGCGCCCCTGACGAGTCCGTAACCATGGGTGACACGCTATCGGTGAAAGTCTATCAGGCGCTGTCTGCAGCGCTAAAGATGCGGCCCGATCGGCGCGTGGTCCTGTCAGACAGTGGCAACTTTCCGTCCGATCTTTACATGGCGCAGGGTCTGATCCAGCAGCTTGAACAGGGTTATGAATTGCGCGTTGTTGCCCCGGAAGAGGTTGAAGGTGCGATGGACGAGACCGTCGCCGTCGCCATGATCACGCAGGTCGATTACCGGACCGGGCGCATGCATGATATGGATAAGATCACATCGGCTGCCCAGACAGCCGGTGCCGTGATGTTGTGGGATCTTGCGCATAGCGCAGGGGCCGTGCCCGTCGATTTGAAGGCGTCGAATTGCGAATTTGCGGTTGGGTGCACATATAAATACCTGAATGGCGGGCCCGGTGCGCCTGCCTTTATCTATGCCCGTGAGGATGTCGCAGAGGTCATGCAACCCGCCCTTGCCGGTTGGTTGGGCCACGACGCCCCTTTCGCGTTCGAGCCTGACTACCGTCCAGCGCCAGGCATCGCCAGAATGCGCGTCGGCACACCGCCTGTCATGCAGATGACAGCGCTCGAACATGCACTGACCGTTTGGGATGGCGTGGAGATGACAGCGTTGCGTGATGCTTCGATTAGTCTATGCGAACTATTTATCGAAGAAGTCGAGAGACGTTGTCCGGTATTGACACTTGCCAGCCCGCGCAACAGTGCCGAACGCGGTAGCCAGGTCTCATTTGCCTTCGAACATGGATATGCCGCTGTTCAGGCGCTCATCCACCGTGGTGTGATTGGTGATTTTCGTGCGCCCAATATCATGCGTTTCGGCTTTACGCCGCTTTACATCGACGAAGCTGATGTAAGGGCGGCAGTCGATGTTTTGGCGGACGTGATCGGCAATCGTCTGTGGGACAATCCGCAGTATCACAAGAAGGCGCTTGTTACCTAACGGGCGCTAATGGCATGAATCTTGCAGGGTTCATTTGTGATGACGGACTAGTATTTACACATTAATGACAGCATTGGTCGCCATCACCATGAAAACGTAGACAATCCGTTTTTAGCCGGCATGCAAAACGTTCGTTGCTTGGACCACGTCGTCTTCCGCAGCAAGCGATTGTGCGTTGTCTTGACAATGGGGCAGTATCTTAGCCTGATCGTCCTGCTGGTCATTTTGTCCTTGTATTTGTCTGTTGTTTTGGAGGAGCTCTCGGCCATGCTGCATATGACACAAGTTTGTATCATCGGTTCTGGTCCTAGTGGTCTTTTGCTGGCGCAGTTTCTGGCGCAAGCTGGAATCGATACCATCATCCTTGACCGCAAGGATCGCGCCTATATCGAAGGGCGCATTCGGGCGGGGGTTCTTGAACAGGGGACTGTTGCAGCGTTGGAAGACGCCGGTGTGGCTGACCGGCTGGCGGTTGAGGGTTTGCGCCATGATGGTTTTGATCTGGCGTTCGACGGCGTCCGCCACCGGATCGATCTGTTCGGCCTGACGGGACAATCAGTAACAGTTTATGGCCAGACAGAAGTTACCAAGGATCTATTCAAAGCTCGCGAGGCACAGGAACAGAAGTTCTTTTTCAATGTAGAAGATGTCATCCCTGCTGATCTGACGTCCCATAAGCCCGTCGTCCGATTTCAACATAATGGGCAAGAGCATATAATCTCTTGCGATTACATTGCGGGGTGCGATGGGTATCGGGGTGTGTCACGCGGGGCCATACCAGCGAATGTTCTGAAAACGTTCGAGCGTGTCTATCCCTTCGGTTGGCTTGGTATTTTGGTCGAAAAGCCACCAGTGAGCGATGAACTGATCTATGCCAATCATCCGCGTGGGTTTGCCTTGGCCTCGATGCGGTCAGAAACCCGTAGTCGTTACTATGTTCAGTGCGATCTTCAGGACCGGTTATCCGACTGGCCAGATGACCGTTTCTGGGAGGAGTTTGCGGCTCGGCTTGGCACTGACACGACCGCCAAGCTGCAAACGGGGCCTTCATTTGAAAAATCCATTGCCCCGCTTCGTTCCTTCGTGGCCGAGCCGATGCGCTACGGCAATCTTTTCCTTGCTGGTGATGCTGCGCATATTGTGCCCCCAACTGGTGCCAAGGGCCTTAATCTTGCGGTGGCAGACATTCGTGTTCTTTCGCGCGCATTGATTGAACGCTACGTGAATGCCAATGATCATTACCTCGACACATATTCTGAAACTGTGCTGAACCGGGTCTGGAAGGTCGAGCGTTTCTCATGGCAATTGTCTACTTTGATGCATCAGTTTCCGGAAAACTCTCCTTTCGAAAAACGGATGCAGCGTGCCGAATTTGACTATATTGCAACCTCCGAGGCCGCTTCGAAAGCAATTGCAGAAAACTACGTTGGTCTGCCGCTTGAATAACACATGACGAACGCGCCGATTGTGGCTTGTTGAATGAACCAACCGGCTTTGCCCGATGGTTGGTGCACTTTCAACGTTGCAATTAGGATGGGCCCATCGCATCAAAAACTTGCAGAGCATTGGTGAAGTACGGCTGTCAAAAGGTGCAACACTTTATCAAGACGAGCCGTTGTTATCGTTGAAGGTAGCGAGGCATTCTAGTGACCATAATGCGATGGCTCCTCGGCCCTGAAATTCTGGCGATACTCAGACGGTGTGACGCTGAGCATTCGCAGGAATGCGCGGCGCATGCGGTCTTCCCCACGAAATCCGCTAAGTTTCGCGACTTGCTTCAAGCTTTTCGTGGATGTCTCCAGCAAATCCTGTGCCCTTCCAATGCGCATTGCTTCGACTGCTTTTCCGGGTGTCTTACCCATGACGCTGGCATAGACGCGTGCAAAGTTGCGCGCACTCATCCCTGCCTGACTGGCCAGTGTCTCTACATTCAAGTCTGAACTCAGATTATCGGATATCCAGGCGTGTAACTCCGTAAATCTTCCCTTGCTGTCGCGTATTTGGCGGTCAAGCGCCGGGCTGTATTGTGACTGACCTCCTGATCGCGCCATTTGCGCTACCATTGAACGCGCAACGCTTAGTGCAGACTGGCGCCCGAGATCCTCTGCGACGATCGCTAATGCCATATCGATTCCGGCTGTGATCCCGGCTGATGTCCAGACGTCGTCATCCTTGATAAAGATGGGGTCAAGTTCGACGCATACACGCGGGAATTCTCTTGCCAGCATTTCACAATCATCCCAGTGGGTCACTGCACGTCGCCCATCCAGCAATCCAGTCGCCGCGAGGACCAATGCGCCAGAGCAAACCGAGCTTACGCGCTGGGCCCTGTCGCCAAGTGCCTTGATTTGTGCAACCAGCCTTGTGTCGCGCATACCAGCGATCGCGCCGTCGCCACCGACAACAACAAGCGTATGCACCGGTTGTTTCAAAAGATCGCATAGCGGTTCGCTAGGAATGGAGACAACAGTGTTGGTGGCCACCATGCCCCCGTCAATGGACACGACTTTGCAGCTATACCCGTTGGATTGGGTCAGTGGATCCAATGCATGAGAAAAGACCTGCAGTGGCCCAACCAGATCAAGCAGAACAATATCCGGATATACAACAAATACGACTAGCCTTGGCGTGTGTTCGTTCGAATGAGAATTGGCAGTTTTTGATGTCATATTGGCATTTCTGCCAAACGATACAGCGATAGTCTACTGTCACCTAATCCGGAGACATTGATATGTTGATCTTGAAGCCGAATTGCGAATGCTGTGATAGGGACCTGCCCGCAGCATCGACACAAGCGCGCATATGCTCGTTTGAATGCACGTTTTGCGCAGAATGTGTTGAGACACGACTTGCAAACCGGTGCCCAAATTGCGGTGGGAACTTTGTGCCACGACCTATACGCCCGGCCGAAAAGCGTGACCGGTTTCCGGCATCCACCAAACGTATCACGAAAGCGCATGCCGTCTGCGCAGAACTACTGACGTGATATGAGGAGGCTGCAATGACTGATCTACAACACATTCTGAACTGGCGACGTGTGGACACGCGGATCACGACCTCTGGACAACCGACTGAGGCACAGTTGGCCGAGCTAAAATCCATCGGCGTGACTGCTATTGTGAATCTGGGCATTCATCATAGCGGCAAAGGTGCATTGCAGGATGAACCCCGCACAGTTGCTGATTTGGGCATGGAGTACATTTACATTCCCGTCGATTTTGAGAACCCAACCGATGCAGATTACAACGCTTTCAAAGAGGCGCTTGCTGACCGTCCCAACACAAATATCCATGTCCACTGTATCTATAACGCCCGTGTCAGTGCCTTTTTCTATCGATACGCGATGGATGGTTTCGCCATGTCGGTGGCGCAGGCATTGGAAAACATGGAAAGCATCTGGCGGCCCGGTGCCGCATGGGCAGATTTCATTGGTGATGAGGAGGCCGCTGATCAACCAAACCGCTATGCGGGCGACGACTACTAGCCGATAAACTGTCGCCCCAGTTCAGGCTGGGGAATGGTGCATCCCGGGTGCGCTACGTACGGCATACTTACCCCGCCAAACGCAAGTGCTGCGTCGACATTGCACCTAAACGCTTGCTGTCCAACGGATTAGAAAGTGTCCAAGTCGACGAGATGCGGAACGCCCCAGGAAGTCCATCGGGTCGGTTTGCTGCCATGTTTCCACGTTTGGTCAGCGGCGGTGTGGAAAGAGATCCTGCAGGGATGTCGGCAAGGGTGCTATCGTAAATCTGCACGTCGGCACTGACAGGTGCAATCCGAGCCTGGTTCAAGTTGAAATCGAGCGTCGAAAAATGCCAGCCGGTGACCTGATGACGACTGACGATAATTTGCTGACACAGATCTTCGATGGTAGCTCCCTCGAACGCACTTAGTGGCGCAGCAAAGCCTCTTTGATCGTATCTGCCGCTCCAAATCGGCTGACCCGACGGCATATTGATACGGTAATCTGATGCGCCCATTGATAGCTGACCCAACCGCTTCTCATATCCATAAAGTGCCACACCTGCCAATTGCGGTGGGCGGCTGTCCAGATAGAGATTGGCAAGATAGGTATAAACGCCAGGATAGCCATCGACGGCGACATAGTTGATAGCGACGATCGCTTCCAGGTAGGCAGGTGCTGCCATAAAACTGGGTAACATGGCGGGGCGGACATTGGTTTGCCTGTTTGCAAGCAGCGTTACGGGATGTGTCCCGCTTGGGGTGATGCCTTGGGGGTGAAGCCGCATACCCGCAGGAAGGGCGGCAGCGATTTTTTCGGCGTCCATGGCATGAAAGCTGAACCAGCCATCAATGCTGCCAGTGCTGAACATCGGGGTAAGCGGCCAGGGGGCGGTTTGAGCGTAAGGTGTTTGCAGCATCGTTCCCTGCGCATCAGACCGATGTTCAGCAAAATCTGTTTCGCCGATGATTTGGATGTCGGCACCGGTGATACCCCGCGCTGCCACCATGCCAGAGATGGTCGCGGCCTCCACGCATCCTGCATTCATACCGCACTGTGTCCAGTCGCCAGCCAGATAAAGATTATCAAAACCCGACCGGTCAGCTGACAGGCGATACTGAACTGATCCTGGTGTCGACAAGACGTATCGCTCTGAACCATAGCGGTTCAGACGATAGTATTGCGCGGCGAACCGCTCTGAATCATTGGTCGCATCAGGGGCGTGCAACACCGAGGCATCAAACCCCGCCATGCCTTTTGCATCGGGCCAAATCTTGGTGAGATCGCTTGCCGACCAGGTGACGACATCAGCCAACAAAGCGTCGGCATCAGTATATCTTTCATCAAGTGGGCTGCAGAAATATGCGATGGATTTGGGACCGTCTTTCTCCCATGTTTCGTATGGCAGCAGATCACTCATGTCTGCCCATGTGTTCAGCGGTTCTGTAAACCCGGTGGCCACTGTGCCGGTTCCCGCCGACGCGGTTTGTCCGTGACTGGCAAGCAGGTCGTCCCAGCCCAGCTCTGCCGTTGTCAGATTCATCCAGAATTGTGCAGCTTGCGTGCCAACTGTGCCGACATTGTCTACCATCGCGCGCCATCTGGGCGACGCTGAAATGAGGTCTGCGGCCAAGTAGGGCAGGCTGCCTAGAGACGCGCCCAATATGATCTTGTCGAAGTCCTCGCCCGCTTTCAGGCTGTAGGTTTCGCCTTGGGGTGTGTTCTTTTCACACTCAAAATCGGTGCCATCGGCCCGCATTTGCGCACCGTTTTCGAGTTGGTCCCAGAGTGGCTCTGACGGCCAGCAAGGGACACCGCCAACATCAACAAGTGGAAGATAATCGCCACCTTTCGTTTGCGCCTGACGCACCATTTCGATCTTTTCAACGCGGCTTTGATCCTCTGAAAGCACCAACCGTGTGGCGGCATTGAAGAATTTGAATTTTACACCCCGTGCGTTGAGAACCTCGTAATAGGGCGTGAACATCGTGTCGCCCATTCCGGCCGCCATCTTGTAGAATAATGCGCCATCATAGCTGAACCCTAAGCGTAGCAATCCGCGAATGGCCGTTCCGGCACCGACCTGACCACCGTCGTGAATGTTGCTTGGGAAACCGAAAACATAATCGTAGCAGCCACGCAATAATGTTGAGTTCACGGCCTCTTTTGATGCACCGTGATGCAGCAACCAATCGCGGATTTCCCAATGATCAATGACGTCGAACCCGTCAATGAAGCATTGCTCCCGTACCATACCGCGCAAGAATGCGACTGTGAGTTCGCTCATATGCCCGATGGTCGGGTCGCTATTGCCAGCCTGCACGAAAGTCTGACGCAAACGCGTGACCCATCCCTTCGCCTCGTTCAAAAGACTGGACAAGATCGATGTGTCGGACGCGGTGTGCCGCCGCGCGTCGGGGTCGAGTGTTTCAACAAAAGTCTGCAAAAGATGAAGGGGACTTTGTAATTCGGTATCGAGACCCCGCGATTCAAACTCGCTCTTGATCGCGACGGGCGCTTGATAAGCAATCGCCCTTAGGTCGGGGATATTTTCTGTGACCAGTTCAACCATTCGGGCGATGACAAGACGAAAATAACCAAACGGTGTTGGTATCCTTTCGGTTGATCCGGGTTCTCTGTTGTTTTGGGGAAAGTCTATTCGTACGGGGCGCGTCGCAGTCTTGCCATCACTGTCGGTGATCTGGTCCGTCAGATAAAAATGATCCAGCCCGGAAAATGCTTCATCAAAGCGGCTTAGGCGGGCATTTGGTTCCCTAAGCTCAAGACGACCAACCTGTTGATAACAGTCTTTCATGAGGCGGAATGCATTATGATAAAAGCCGGCCCATATGTGTAAACCATGCTCTTCGATGCGGCCACCTTGCGCCAAATTGCGTCCGCTGGCCCCTTTGCCGCCAAGACGCCACCCCATTTGATAGACCGTGATTTCGTAGCGCTTTTGCCAATCAGGCGTTTGTGTAATGGCATAGGCCGCCGCGATCGCCGCAACGCCGCCTCCAATGATGCTAATCTTCTCTGGTCGGGCGGCGTTCATTCGTTTTCTGTCCATTCTCAACGCTTGCTTTGTGACGATCCTACTCCCGTATTAGTTGTCTGATGCAGCGAAGAATACGTCAATAGCCGTTTCCGGGCGTATTGGACAATGAGAGATCTGCCGCTAATGGCTTAGTGCAAACATGATCAATGTTGCCGTTTGTATGCAGTGTGGAGAATGCCAGATACATTAGGTGCTTGATGACACGTTGGAGCGGCAGGGACCGTTATCATTGAGATTTTAAGTGAAGCGGGGACGCTGACAAAAACGGAGATTTGTCCGTTACAGCCGTATTGTCAGTCCATAAAGCGAAACGAGGCAAGCCAGCGCGAGATGTCTTCGACATCGCGAGGTTTGAATTCTGCCCCCAGTGGCATCTGCCATCCAAGCGTGGCGATGTGGGAAAAAATCTCTGCATAGTTCAGTTCACCACGATCTGGTGCGCCTCGTTCGGGAACTGATGCAAATTGGATATGACCTATCAGCGGAAGCAACCTGCCAAGACGGGTCATGACATCGCCTTCTGTCCGACCGACATGATAGCAATCAAACATCAGTCGAAGGTTGGGCGCGCCAATGGTTTCGATGATATCGCATGCCTGATCGGTAGTTTGCAAAAAGTAGCCGGGTGCATCGTGCCTGTTGAGTGGTTCGATCAGGATCGTGCGGCCGGTTTGGGATGTCGCATATCTGAGGTTCGCTTCGAATGTCTCGCGCGCCTCTGCACCCTCAGCAAAACCGGCCATGACATGAATTGCAACTGCGTTTATCGCGTCGGCATAGTCGATTGCCTGATTGATGGCGGCGCGCGCTTCGTCTTCGCGACCTGCCAGCGCCGCAAGGCCGTTCTCTCCGGCATTGCCGCGGACCGTATTCAGCCCCAGCATTCGCAAGCCGGTTGCATCAAGTGCGGCCTTTACCTCTCGGGCAGGGGTTTCGTAGGGCCAGTGGCATTCAACCGCGTCGAACCCGGCGGCCTTCGCTGCGCGAATGGCGTCGGGTAGGGGGCGGTCTGCCCAAAGAAACCCCAGATTGGCCGAGAACGCGGTCATGCATCCCACTCCACATCAAACTTCGTCACGATTTGCGAAATCTGTTCGGACGACAGCGCGCGGGCTGGAAGCCCACGCATCATCAGAGCCAGTCTTGCCGTCGCCTCGAGTTCTTCGATAGCGTTGCAGGCCGCTTCGACTGACTTTCCCGCAACCACCGGGCCGTGATTGGCAAGCATGATGGCCGCACGTTTTCCTGCAAGCCCCCGCACGGCGTCGCCCATTGCAGGATCGCCGGGGACGAAGAACGGTAAAAGTTTGACGCGACCCAATTGCATGATCGCGTAGGGGGTAAGTGGCGGAAGGAAGTTATCTGCGTCAGCGTCTGGCAAAAGCGATAGTGTCACCGAATGGCATGAATGCAGGTGAACAACGGCACCAGCAGTGCTGCGCGTGTCATAAAATGCTTTGTGAAGCGGCATTTCCTTTGTTGGTGGGTCGCCGCTGATCAGGCGGCCATCAGCATCGAACCGGCTTAAGCGAGCCGGATCAAGTCGCCCAAAACATGTCCCTGTTGGCGATACCAACAGCCCCCCATCCTCGGTGCGGGACGATATGTTTCCTGTTGAACCATGTGTCAGGCCACGGTCGAACAGCGTGGCCGCCAGACGGCAGATATCTTCACGAAGCTTCGTCTCTGTCATGGCCCAAGCGTCCTCGCGGCCTTTTCGAAAAAGTCCTCGGCACCGAAATTGCCAGATTTGAGTGCGACGACAAGGCTTGGCCCCGCGCGTAACGCAGGGACACCCGGATCTATTTCAGGCCCGATGCCGAGTTCCTGAATGTCCAGCGCTTCGACGACTGCGCCCGAGGTTTCGCCGCCGGCGGTGATGATCCTTGTCGCGCCCCCTGCAACAGCGCGGCGGGCGGCCTCGGCAAAGAAGCCTTCAATAGCGCTTGCCGCTTTGTTCGTGCCAAACCGATCTTGTACTGTTCCGACCACATCGGGATCTGCGGAACTGAAGATCAGGGGCAAACCTTTTGCGTGCAGCGCCCAGTCCAGGATCTCGGATAGCGAAACGCGGTCTTCGATAATGTCCTCGGCCCGAACTCTGCGGACCGGATTGGCCGCCGCGTGTCGCGCTACTTGCGCGCGGGTGGTCGGCGAACAGGAACCAGACAGCGCCAGCGCAGGGCCGTCCTGGCCTTGCCAATTCGGCGTGCCAGGCGAGCAGCCGAAGTTTCGTGGAAGGCCAAGGGCAACACCGGATCCCCCGGTCACCAGCTTCAGGTCGCGCGCAGCGCCACCAATCTCTATGAGGTCTTCATCGCGGATCGCATCGACGATAATGTGCCTTTTTCCCGCAGCGTGCACTGCATCGAGGGCTGCAGAGATAGCTCTGGATCCGGAAAACACCGTCCGCGCTGGCACGTGCCCGATCTCAAACTTGCTTTGTGGCTTTAGCCAACGACGCAAGTCGGCATCCGTCATTGGTGTCAGCGGGTGATTTTCCATGCCGGATTCGTTCAGGAGCTGATCGTTGACGAAGAGATGCCCCTGAAACACCGACCGCCCAGTGCCAGGAAAAGCAGGACAGACGATGACACGATCTGCCTTCAAAGCCTCGGCCAACGCGTCAGCGACCGGTCCAATATTGCCCGACGGTGTGGAATCAAAGGTTGAACAGTATTTGAAAAAGAACTGCGTACAGCCCTGATTGCGCAGCCAATCGAGCGCCGCAAGCGACTGTGCCACCGCTTCTGAAGGAGTGATGGAGCGTGACTTGAGTGACACCACACCCGCTTCGACATCCGGATCCGCTGCCCGTGATGGAATACCGGAATACTGCACGACGCGCATTCCTTGCTTGGCAAGCGTGTTGGACAGGTCACTGGAGCCTGTGAAGTCGTCCCCGATGCAGCCAAGTTTCATGACTGATTTTCGGGCAGGGTCAGGTTGGCTTGCGCGGCATATACCTTGGCGACTGCGGCGTCATCTTCGCCGCCCAGTCCCATTTCAACCGCCTTTCTGTAGCGCGATAGCGCCATTTCGGTGATCGGGGCCTCGAAACCCGCCGTTTTTGCGACGTCCAATACGATCCCCAGATCCTTTGGCCAGATGTTCACTTGGCTATGCGGGGTGTAATCGCCAGAGATGATATGGGGTGCACGGTTTTCCAGCATCCAGGAAGTGCCAGCGCACTGGCTTATGACATCGAGGAACATGTCCGGTTCAATCCCTTGCGTCATGCCAAATGTCATCGCTTCGGCCATGGTGGCGATATGCACGCCTGCCAACAACTGGTTGGCAGCCTTCATGGCTGATCCGGCTCCGGCGGTTTCACCTAGCCGAAACACCGTTTCCGCGGTTGCGTCCAAAATCGGCTTGGCGGCCGCAAAAGCCGTGGTAGATCCAGAGGCCATTACGCCAAGTTGGCCATGTGCTGCCTTGACCGAACCGCCAGATATTGGCGCATCAAGGTAGTGGATGCCGCTGTCGGCGCAGCGTCGCTCCATTTCTTTGGCAAAGTCGGGTGGCACCGTGGCGCAGGCCATTACAACCGCGCCTTTACGCAAACTGGCGACAACGCCATCTTCACCAAACAAGACCTCTTCGACCTGCTTGGCATTCAGAACGACCAAGACGATTGCATCAAGCGTCGACGCAACCGCAGTAAAAGAGCCAGATGCACCGCCTTCTTCTACAAAACGTGCCGCTTGTTCTGAGACGACATCGAAACCATGCACACGCAGACCTGCCCGAAGGCAAGACTGTGCCATGCCATAGCCCATCGAACCGAGTCCAAAGACGGCAATGTTCCTGCTCATGATGCGCTCCTTTCGCGGTCTTTCAAGACCTGGGCGGCGTCGCGCCGACTGCTTTGGACCCTGTAGACTTTGTCAGATGACGTTATGAACATGGTCTGACCGGTCGGGCCCCCAAAGCATATGTTTGAGGTTTGTTGCGGCAGCCTGATCTTGCCGATCAAACCCCCCTCTGGCGACAGGCAATGGATGCCATCCAGCGCCGAGGTCCAGATGTAGCCGTCGTGATCCACGCGGAACCCGTCCGGCACGCCTGGGGCAACAACGGCAAAAACACGATCATTCGAAAGCGTCATGCCATCCACATCGAAGACCCGGATATGATGCGGCAGATCGTAGTCAATGCCCGGAAAACTCGCCCCCCGGATTGCACCGGAATCTGCAACATAAAGCCGTTTTTCATCAGCAGAAAAGGCCAGACCATTCGGTTTGTCAAAATCGGTCGCTACCGCATGCAGTGTCCCATCCGGCGCGGCACAGAAGACGTAGCAGCCACTGATTTCGCTTTCCGCCGGATAACCTTCGACATCCGAGTTGATGCCATAGGGTGGGTCGGTGAACCAAACACTACCGTCCGAGCGCATGATCACATCGTTCGGCGAGTTGAGGCGGCTGCCGTTGAAGTTGTCTGCGATGATCTCGACCGCGTCGGCGTCACACGGGTCAAGCCTGCGGATCACCCGCCGGCCGCCATGTTCGCAGGACACCATCCGTCCGTCGCAATCCAGCGTATTGCCATTGGCAAATTCGCTGTTTTGAAGCGCTACCACTGCACCGGTTTTTTCTGTCCAGCGCATCATCCGCTTGTTCGGAATATCGTTGAAGTAAAGCCCATCATCCAACCAAACAGGACCTTCTGTCCAAACACAGCCCCCGGCGATCTGTTCAGGTTCGCGTTGCGTGTCGACGAAATCATGAAAGCACGGATCGACGGTGATGAAATGGGGTTTGGTCATGCTGGCGCTCCTTTTCGCAAGGTTTGAAACAAGAGCATCACCAGAATGATGACCCCAAAGATGATGTTGCGCCAGGCATCGCCGATCTGCATCACCGACAGGATGGATGTCAGCAGCGTGATAAAAAGCGCTCCGCCGATCGTGCCGAAAAGCCCGCCGCGACCGCCAAGGATCGAGGTGCCGCCGATCACAACCGCAGCAATTGTCGGCAAGAGAAACGGATCGCCCATGCTCTGATAGGCTTGGTTGGCATAACCCGCCAGCAGGACCCCACCCAAGGCCGAACACATGCCCGCAATTGCAAAGGCCGCAAAAAGAACCGACGGAGTGGACACACCCGAAAGAAAACTTGCCTTTTCGTTGTGACCGATAGAGCGGAGGTAGCGGCCGAATGGCGTACGTGTCAAAAGCCACGTCAGAGCAAGCGAAACTGCAATCCAGATCAGGAAGCTGACAGGCAATTCGAACAGATCGCCCGAGGCCATGGTGATCATCAGTTCACTCGATTCACCCCTTGGGTTGAAACCGCCGGTGTTCAGGACAGCCAGCCCCAGCAGCATCGAATTCACTGCCAAGGTCCAGACCATGGACGGAATACGCAAGATCGCGACGCCCGCCGCATTGATCACCCCGATCAGCGCACCAAACGCGAGCGCTGCGGGAACAGCGAGCGCACCGAGCACCGGGTTGCCAGAGCCGACTAGCGCGGTTGAAAGGATCGCAGCGCCGGTCAGAACCCACGGTACCGACAAATCGATGTGCCCCAGCAAAATGACGATGGTCGCCCCGGTGGCGAGCAGACCCAGAAAGGCCGCGATTTGTAACTGCTGGGTCAGATAATCAACGCTGAGCACCTGCGGGAAAAAAGCGCTTCCTGCGAAAATCAGAATGACCACGCCGAAATAGGGCATCAGGCTGTCGACAGAGATGGAACGCAGCATCAGGAATATGCCTCCAACTTGTTGCGCGCGCGCAGGACATCAGCGCCGCCAATCGCAATCGCAGCAGCGAGGATCATGCCTTCGAAGAGTGGTTGTGCAAGCGACGGGAGGCCTGAGAAAAACATCAGTGATGCGATAGTCTTTAAGATGAATGCACCCGCCAGCGCCCCAACCAAAGAACCAACGCCGCCACGCAAAAGCACACCGCCCAGAACAACGGCGGCGATGGAATTCAGGGTAAAGCCCGGCGCGATGCCGGCATCGCCTGTGGTCGTAACGAAACTATAGTAAAGGCCCGCCAAACCGCCGAAAAAACCCGCCAAGGTGAATGCCGCAAGCCGAATGAACTTTGTATTGATCCCCGACTGGAAGGCCGCTTGTTCGGAAGAGCCAAGCGCGTATAGCCCAAGGCCAAGCCCCGTACGTCGAAATGGCAACCAGAACCCCATAATGACGACGCCAGTGATGATGAGCGCGGTCGGAATGCCGAGAACGTCCAATGTGATGGCATCGGCCAGATCATAGTTGATCGCGCCGCCTGGCGTCGGCCGCAGCAAAAGCGCTATGCCGACGAAAATGGATGCCGTTGCAAGGGTCACGACAATTGGCTGAAGACGGCCATAGACAATAATCACTCCGTTTAGCAGCCCGCAAGCTGCCCCGGCCGCAACCACGGCAAACATGCCAAAACCAATGCCAAGCGCAGAACCGTCCAGAAGATATGAGGCGATGCAGTTGGTCAGCGCCATAATGGCACCCACCGACAAGTCAATTCCCCGCACCACAACCGCAAAGAACTGTGCACAGGCAGCCAGCCCCAAGATCAAGCCCTGGTTGGCCCAGATTGTCATGACATAAGTCGATGCGCCGCGTGGATGCGTGCCAATGTAACCCGCCAACAGGACGACCAGCACCACGCCTGCAATCACCTCACGGCGGTTTGATCTTACATAATCAAGCATGGGCGGCCTGCGCCGGTTGTGCAATGTTCAGCGTTGCAGCGATGATGTTCTGCGGGGTGAGATTGTCGCCGCTGAGGGATGCCACGATTTTGCCGTCAAAGAAGACATGGGTTTCGTCGCAAAGCTGGATCAGTTCCTCGTAGTCGGTACTAAGCAACACGATTGCCGTACCCTGATCGGCCAGTTGACGAAGAATGGCGTAGATCTGCGTCTTGGTCTTCACGTCAATCCCACGGGTTGGGTCGGCCAGCAACAGACACTTGGGTTTAATCGCCAGCCATTTTGACAAAACGACTTTTTGTTGGTTACCACCCGAAAGCGATGAGACAGGCTGGCCAAGCCCACCATGCTTGAGTGCCAGCTGTTCCAGCGAAGGGGCGTAAAGCGTCTCATCCGTCGCATCAAGGTCAGGGCGGCCAAGTGCCGCCAGTTCGAGGTTTTCGCGGATGCTCTGATCAAGGATCAATCCTTCGGTCTTGCGATCCTCTGGGATATAGGCAAGCGCGATATCCTGTTGTTTGGCCGTTTTTGGGTTCCGTAATTCGGCCGCCCGGCCCGAGATTGCGGTTTGTCCCGTGGTCTTCCGCAACAGGCCAAACAACCCCATCAGAAACGCACCCTGTCCCTGACCGTCAAGCCCGCCAAGGCCGACGATCTGTCCACGGCGGACAGAAAGGTTAACGTTCTTGACGCGACCGTCCCAGTTAAAGCCCGTGATATCAAGGACAACTTCCGCGTCTTCGTCCGTTAACGGTTTGTCAGGAAATAGCTCTTCGATCTTCTGGCCCACCATCATATCGATGATGTCGCCATAGTCATGGTCACCTTTCTTGAATGTTTCGACGCGCCGCCCATTGCGAAAGACGGAAATCCGGTCTGCCAACGCTTCGATCTCATGAAATCTGTGGGAGATAAACAGCACGGCCGTGCCGCTGTCGCGTTGCTCTCGTACAAGTTCGAAAACGCTTTCCACGACCGAGGCATTCAAGGCGGATGTCGCTTCATCCAGGATAAGCAGCCTTGGCTTTTTCATCAGGGCCTTTGCAATCTCGACCTGCTGGCGTTGAGGCAGCGTCAGATCCGCCACGCGCACGCCCATACGGATGTCCGCACCGCCAATCCGTTCAAGAACTGCGCGTGCCGTATCAAGGCCGGTCCCACGCAGCCAACCGATGCCGGCACCGGGTGCGCCAAGAAGAAGGTTTTCGCGCACCGTCAGATCAGGCACTAGCGATAACTCCTGGAACATACAGACCAAACCATGTTGCAAGGCATCCTGCGGTGATGTCAGCAGTACATCATGACCGTCGACGCGAATTCGTCCATGAGACGGTTGTAATGCTCCCGCGATCAGCTTCATCAGTGTTGATTTTCCCGCGCCGTTCTCGCCAAGAACAGCATGCACTTCGCCTGCGTTGCAGATAAAATCAACATCATCTAGGGCCTTGGTGGCCCCAAAGTGTTTGGACACTGTCCGCAACTCTAGAAGTGGAGGAGTGAGCTCTGCCATTTTTTACCCGGGTGGTTTCGGCGGCGCATCTGTGAGGGTGCGCCGCCTTTGTGAGTGGTGTGGTGGTCGGGCCAGCTTAGATTCAGGTATTGTCGGGCGACTGGCCCAACAGCTCTTCTGGGCTGAAGGGCTCAAAGCACTCGACAAATCCGGTGCCTGTGTTGAAGGATTTCGGCAGATCAGGGAAGTAATTTACACCTGCTTCCAACGCGTCCGCATTGACTTGCGGGATTGGCAAAAAGACCGTCTGTGGTAGCTCGTTGCCTTGCAGCAATGCAACGGCGGCTTCTAGCGCAATGGCAGACATCGCTGGTGCCTGGCTTGCGGAAACACCTGGAATATTCAGTTCCTCCATAAGCATGCGCACACCGTTCTCGCCGTCGACCCCCATGGGGACGATCGGGTGGCCGGCCGACTGCATCGCGTTGATTGTACCGGCAGAACCGTGCTGCGACACGACCGCGTCGAATTCTCCGTGGGTCGCTAGCGCATCAGCGACGACCTTCTGACTGGTACCGGTGTCCCAATTGCCGACGACTTCGACGATCTCAAGTCCGTCAACTTCCTCTAGCACGCTCATCATGCCAAGACGACGATCCCGGTCTGTTGCGTTGCCGGGCAAACCGTTCACCATGAGGACCTTATCCGCCTCGCCGCCGAGTACATCCATCACCGTCTGTGCCTTCAACGCACCCAGTGCCATCTGGCTTTCGTTGATCTGTACGACTTTATCAGTGTCGAGCACGTTGTCGAAGGGTACCAGCACCGTTCCCGCACGCTCGGCCCGGCGGATGACTGGCTCAAATGCTGTTGGGTTCACGGCGATAAAGGTAATCGCGTCGTAACCCGCAGCGATAAAGTTGTCGATCGCGGCGATCTGCGCGGCACTGTCATTGCCGACAGAGACAACGGTGAATTCTTCGATCATGTCAGTGTTTTCGGGTCGACCTGCCCAGGCTTTTGCAGATTGGATTGCCTGGATGCGCCAGTCATTCCCGGCAAATCCGTTCACGAAGGCCAGCTTATAGGGACCTTCCTTTGCATCATATGAAATCGTTGATGTGCCTGGCGCGGGGGCAAAGCACTCTGGCCGATAGGTATCGGCAAAGGCGGTGCTTGATGCAGCCACAGCCATTGCGGAGCTCAAAAGCAGTTTTTTCATGGTTCCTCCCCGGCGGATGCTCCGCCGCTGTATGTTTTCCTCCTGTGCTCCGTATGTTTACGTAAACACATTGCGCTTACCCTAAGTGTTTACGTAAACATACGTCAAGCACAGAGTCGGGCAGCATAGCAAAATGGTAAAACGTCGAACCTCAGTTTCAGAGAAGCCACAGCCGACGATGCACGATGTTGCAAGGGTCGCAGGCGTCAGCCAAATGACCGTTTCACGTGTGATGCGCGGAGCCGGATACATTTCAAAAGACGTGCGAAAACAGGTCGTTGGAGCTGCGCGTGACATTGGATACGTCCATAACAGATTGGCCGGCGGGAACGCGACTTATGACAACCCGATCGTCGGTGTTGTGGTGCCAACAATGCAAAACCGTGTCTTTACGGAGGTATTGACGGGTATCAACGCTACCCTTGACGAAAGCGGGCTCCGACCGGTTTTTGGCGTCTCGGAGTATGCGCCTGACGTGGAGGAGGACCTCGTTTTCGACCTTCTATCGTGGCGCCCACGCGGGCTGATTCTGCCGGGGCTCGAGCATACGGATGCCCTTCATAAGATTGTTGCGCAGACTGGTGTCCGTGTCGCGGAAATCATGGATACGGATGGGGATCCGATCTCGGCCTGCTTCGGCTTCTCGCATTTAAAGGCAGGCGCAGATATGGCCAAACACCTGATAGAGCGTGGTTATCGAGAGTTTGCTTATGTCGGCAGCCAGGGCGGGCTTGATGTGCGCGCGACCAAGCGTTTCGAAGCGTTTGCGCGGGTCGTGCAAGAGGCTGGCGCGCAGCTTGTGGCAAGTCAGACTTTTGAGGGGGCGTCATCAATGGACGCAGGGCGTCGGGCGACGAACCTGCTTTTGCAACAGCGCGCCCCGGCACAAGCGATCTATTTTGCGAATGACGATCTTGCCGCGGGTGGATTGATGCACTGCCTTGCTGAAGGCTTGGCGACGCCCGGTGACGTTGCACTTGCCGGCTTCAACGGGTTGAGTTTCCTGTCCGCTTTACCGCGGCTCATTACGACCACTGTGACACCAAGATTCGATATAGGGCAGGCCGCAGCGCAATGGTTGCTCCAATCGGAGAAGGATGCCGAAGCCAACAAGGTTGAGCTTCCAGCAGAGCTGAAGGTCGGTCAGACCACATAGCTTGCATGCTGAAAGGTGTTTTCGAGGTGTCGGGCATAGCTTTGAAGGCGTTCTGTCTGGGTGGCTATCCTTCTGAACTTAACCAAGCTCGAGACTGCTGACTGCAAAGTGAGTGTGGCGTGATACCGAAAATGAACCGCAGTACATGCGCGCCGTCTTAAAGCCAGCGTTCATATGACGTTGACTGCAAAGGTCGATCAGGCCCGTCGAGGTTTCAGGCACATCCAGTGTAACCGGACATTCGACCATCGTTGCTGCATGAGCGATCAACCGGTTTGCATCAGCGGAATTTTCTGCAATCAATGGTCCAATCTTTGCCCCCGACCTGCACTGGCGTACAGTGCAAAAGGCGCTAGGTCGGTCTGCCTTTTCCAGAATAAGGGACGATCTCGTCTCGGTTGGCGTGAACCAGGCATACAGATAGTCTGGCTTTGCGACACCTGACGCGGTGGTCTCCTGTTCGATCATCCAAGGAATGTCTTTTGAATTGGCAAGGCGTATACCGGGGTCGACCGCGCCCTGTACGTTTCCGGAAAACCGCGTCGTGCCGACGGCAGGGGGAAAAACGGAGGCGGTATAGTTGGGGATGTGTGGGGCGGCCCCCGCGCGGCGCGACGGGAGCACCGGAGCCAGGGGCAGTGCATACTGCCAAAGGCCTAGGCCAATGCCTTTCCCACGCTCGTCGGGACGGACGATGTACAACCCCAGAAAAGCAAAATCATCGGAATGATTGACCACCGATATCGCGGCTACAATCTCGTCTTTAGCGTTCTCAGCCACAAAAAAACCGTCCGGATCGGCCTGATAAAAAGCCTCTGCATCATCAAGTCCTGGGTTCCAACCCTCTGCTGCCGCCCAGTCGAGGATGAGTTTCAGTTCTGGCAAAGTCGCGTTCCGAAAGGTCGTCATAGCTGTAAAGCATCCTTTAGAGATACCGGCCCCTCCGGGCGCTCCCGAAGGTCCAACTGGGACAAAAGGTCCAACAAGTGGCCTTTCATCAGGTCTTCGGCCCGGTCGCCGTCTGCATCGCGGATGGCGTCAACAAGGGCATGGTGTGCATTGCTTTCACACAGCGCATTCCGACGGCGCCAATACAGTGCGATCACCAAAGATGACCGCGAGATGAGTTGGCGCAAAAACTGTTCAATTGTGTGCTGGTCGGCAATTTGCGCGATAGCCACGTGGAACTCACCGGAAAGTTTAAGCGCCAGACCCGCTTCGTCCCGATCCAATGCGTCATGCTCTTCATTTATGTGACGTTTCAGTCTGTCGATATCAGCAGGTGTCGCGCGTTCGGCAGCCGATCTTGCCGTGCAGGGCTCTAACAGGGCCCGTGCTTGAAAAACCTCGCGCGCCTCTTTCAGTGTAGGCTTGGAAACGAACGCGCCTTTGTTTTTCTTGATGGTCAGAAGGCCATCATATTCCATGGACCGCAACGCCTGACGCACCAATGTACGGCTGACGCCAAAAATCTCGCAAACCTCGTCTTCGCGCAGTTTTGTGCCCGGCTGCAGGCGATGTTCATGAACCGCTTCGGTCAACTGAGCCACGATTTCGTCCACCGACGAAGATGCTGAAGCGATGATGACTGACATGCAGGGCCTCCTTGTCAAAACCTGCTCAGAGGTTTGATCAGGTTCAATGTTTCACACAAAGCCTGATCACATTGTATACAATATGCGCCCAAAATTTGCACAATTTTTTGATCACCTCACTATTTTTGTGCAGTCCGGTTGCTCTGAATACCCAATCGCAACGATTGGACTTGGCCGCTTGGTAGGGAATCGACCAGCCTGCTTTCAGACCGTGGGGGACACATGAGTCATAAGCTTGACCTAGAGTTAATCAGTCTGACCAAACGATATGGCGCAACGGTCGCCGTTGACGCGATCAGCTACCATTTCGATGTTGGTACGTATGCCTGCCTGCTTGGCCCATCGGGCTGTGGAAAATCTTCAACGCTGCGCATGATTGCAGGTCATGAAAGTGTGTCGGACGGTTCGGTAACACTTGGCGGACGCGATATCTCTCATCTGCCCCCGGCCAAACGTGGCACGGCGATGATGTTTCAGAATTACGCCTTGTTTCCGCATCTGAGCGTTCTTGATAACGTCGCTTTCAGCCTCAAAATGCAAGGTACGGACATCAAGACACGCCATGCGCGTGCGGGTGAAATGCTCGAATTGGTTGATATGACCGCTTTGGCTGACCGGTTTCCTGACCAATTGTCTGGAGGACAACAGCAGCGCGCAGCCTTGGCCCGTGCGCTGATTACGAAACCGGATGTGTTGTTGCTGGATGAACCGCTCTCGGCCCTTGACCCGTTTTTGCGCATTCGCATGCGGGCGGAACTTAAGAAACTGCAACGCGAACTGGGAATAACCTTTGTGCATGTCACCCATGGACAGGATGAGGCCTTGGCCCTGGCCGATGAAATCGTGGTGATGAACAATGCGGTAATTGAACAAGCTGGCAAGACACGCACCGTTTTTGACGCGCCAAAGACGGCATTTGTCGCGCGCTTCCTGGGGTCGCACAATGTTGTCTCAATGCCAGATGGATTAGTGGCGATCCGGTCTGACGCGCTGCAGATCAGAAAGGCCGACGGCGCGAAACTCCCCGGCACGATCACCAACATCGAATATCAGGGCACGCATATTGCGCTGACCGCCACCGTCCCCGGTGAGCAGGAAGTGACCGCGTTGCTGTCAGACAAAGACTTCTTCGGGAACCCGAAGGATTTGGGAGAGGCTATCGGTCTCGATTGGGAGGCCGAGGCGGCACACGCCTTGGCCGGATAAGAAGAGTTCAACAGAGAGGACAAAACATGACAACAATTTCAAAGGTGCGCTATTCGCGCAGGTCTTTACTGAAGTCAGGTGGCGCGGCGGTGGCGGCCGCCGCGCTTCCGGCTCCAATGGTATGGGGACAAGAGACAAAAGACATCACCTTGCGCCAGTTTGGCACCGGAGTATCCAACCTCAATGAAGTGGCCCAGAAGGTCAAGGAAGACCTTGGGTTTACGTTGGAAATGACGGCGCTGGATTCCGACAGCGTGACGCAGCGCGCAGCAACGCAACCAGACAGCTTTGACATTGCCGATATCGAATACTGGATCTGCAAGAAGGTCTGGCCTACGGGCAACCTGCAGGCGATGGATACATCGAAGATTGCCAATTACGACAAAATCGTTGGCATCTTCCGCAATGGGAAGCTGACCCCAGAGAGTGTGATTGCGCAGGGCACCGCCCCGCACACCGTTGGTTTCACGTCCGGGGTGAACGGCACAGACTTTGTAGATGAAGAATCCGGCTATATGACCCTGATCCCAACGATCTATAACGCCGACACCTTGGGCATCCGCCCCGACTTGATTGGGCGCCCGATCAGCAACTGGTCAGAACTGCTGAACCCGGAATTTGCCGGTAAGGCGTCGATACTTGATATCTCGTCCATCGGGATCATGGATATGGCGATGGTGGTCGAATCCATGGGCGAATACACCTACCCGGATAAGGGGAACATGACCAAGGAAGAGATCGACCTAACCCTTGGTATCTTCACCGAGGCCAAGAAAGCCGGACAGTTCCGCGCATTCTGGAAGTCGTTTGATGAAAGCGTGAACCTCATGGCCTCGGGCGAGGTCGTCATTCAATCGATGTGGTCGCCGGCCATCACTGCGGTGCGCAGTCAGGGCATCCCGTGTGTCTACCAGCCACTCGAAGAGGGATACAGATCATGGGGCGGCGGCATCGGCCTGTCGGCTTCCCTGTCTGGGATGGAATTGGATGCAGCATATGAATACATCAATTGGTATCTCTCCGGCTGGGTTGGCGGGTTCCTGATGCGCCAGGGTTACTATTCGGCGGTGCCGGAAACGTCAAAAAACTTCATGTCCGAAGACGAATGGGGCTTCTGGTTCGAAGGCAAAGAAGCCCAGGGTGACATTACCAACCCGTTTGGCGACGTGATGGAAAAGGCCGGTGCCGTCCGCGACGGCGGCTCTTTCTACGACCGGATGGGTGCCGTTGCCTGCTGGAACGCTGTCATGGACGAGAACCAGTACATGGTGCGCAAGTGGAACGAGTTTATCGCGGCTTAAGCGATCCGGGCCGGAGGGATAATCCCTCCGGCCTTTCATGACACCCCAGATTTCCCGAGGCAGGCTTGCGCAATAATTCCGTCATAGGCTGGCTTTTGGCAGCGCCCCTTTCGCTCGTGCTGCTGGTGTTTCTGGTGGCGCCCATTGCGATGATCGTGGTCGTCAGTTTCTGGGGTGCGACGGAATGGTCGATCTACCCGGCCTTCCAGTTCGACAATTATGAATTCCTGCTGACGTCGGATGTGACCTACCGCGTTTTCTTCAATACGCTCAAATACGCGGCGATCACCTGGGTCATTACCTTGTTGATCGGCTTCACGGTGGCCTACTATCTGGCCTTCCATATCCGCAGCCTGACATGGCAGATTGCCCTGTTTCTGCTCTGCACGATCCCGTTTTTGACCTCGAACATCATCCGCATGATCTCGTGGATCCCGTTTTTGGGCCGTAACGGGATCGCAAATTCCACGCTGATGTCGATGGGCGTGATTGATGAACCGCTTGAATGGCTGCTGTTCAGTGATTTCAGCGTCATTCTGGCATTTGTGCATCTTTACACGCTGTTCATGGTCGTCCCGATCTTCAACACCATGATGCGGATCGACAAGTCCCTGATCGAAGCGGCCGCAGATGCGGGTGCGACCGGCTGGCAAACGCTTTGGCACGTGATCATACCGCTGACAAAGCCCGGCATCATGATTGGCACCATCTTCGTTGTGGCCCAGGTGATGGGGGACTTTATCACAGTACGATTCATGTCCGGCAGCCAGTCGGCGAATGTGGGCAGAATGATCCAGAACGACATCGGCTTGCTGCAATACCCATCCGCCAGCGCGACGGCCGTTATTTTGTTGATCACCGTGCTGTTGCTGATCGGCACGCTCTTGCGTTTTGTCGATATCCGCAGGGAGCTGTAAGATGGAGCCGCGCCCCCGATCATTTTACGTCCTCACAGCCTTCTTCATCCTGTTCATCATTTTCCTTTACGGGCCGACGCTGACCATTGGCATTCTGTCGTTTCAGGGCCCCGGTGGCGGTCTCACATTCCCGATGCGCGGTGTGTCCATGCACTGGTTCCGTGATCTGTTTGAGCAACAGGCCGTGGGTGATATCTGGGGATCGTTCCGCAGGTCTTTTGTGCTGGGATTAATGGTGATGGTCACCACGGTGATCGTTTCGGTTATGGGCGGGTTGGCCTTCCGGAAACGGTTCAAGGGCTCAAGTATCCTCTTCTATCTGATCATCACGTCACTGGTGATCCCGTCGATCCTCGTCTCGCTTGGGGTGGGGCTGATCTGGTCACAGTCCGGGTTGCCAGTGCATTGGGCCAGTTCCGGGTTCGGCGCACAGCTGACCTGGACGCTGCCATTCGGTCTGCTGATCATGTTCGCAGTCTTCAACCGGTTTGACCGCTCGTACGAAGAAGCAGCCCGCGACCTTGGTGCGTCGCCTTGGCAAGTGGTCCGCCATGTGGTGCTTCCTATCATTGCGCCCTCTCTGATCGGGGTGGCGCTGTTTGGTTTCACGCTTAGCTATGATGAATTCGCGCGAACACTTCTGACATCGGGCAGCTACAACACCTTGCCGCTGGAAATCTTTGGCATGACCACCAATGTGACCACGCCGGTGTTGTTCGCGCTTGGCACACTGACAACAGTATTCTCTCTACTTATCATTCTGCTCTTTTTGCTGGTGGTCTGGCTATTGAACCGGCGGCGTGCACGGCAGGGATCGGACGCTGGCAAGGGAATGATCTGATGACCGTCATCATCATTAATCCCAACAGCACCGCTTCAATGACGGATGCGATGGTTGAGGTGGCACAGCGTTCGGTCCCAAGTCTGGAGTTCCAAGGCTGGACGTCGCGACAAGGTCCGCCGTCGATCCAAGGCGCTGATGATGGTGACGCCGCAACGCCACCGTTGTTGGAGCTTGTGAAAGAGGCGTCAGACGCCAAAGCGGAGGGCATCATCATCGGATGTTTCGATGATACGGCCCTTACTGAGGCAGCAGCTTTGGCGGACTGTCCTGTCATTGGTCTTGGCCAATCCGCATATCACTATGCTGCACTTCAGACCTGGCGGTTCAGCGTTGTGACAACTCTGTCGGTTTCTGTTCCGATCCTCGAGGCGAATATCCACCGCATGGGCCTTGGGGCGTTCGTCTCGAAGGTAAGGGCCTCGGACGTTCCCGTACTTGACCTCGAAATCGATCCTGAACGCTCCGGTGCCTTGGTTGTGAAAGAGGCTTTGCAGGCGCAAGCCAACGACGATGTTTCAGCAGTCATTCTTGGGTGTGCAGGCATGGTTGGTGTCGTGGAGAGCGTTGAGAGGGCGCTGGACATCCGAACCATTGATCCGGTCGCCTGCGCCGCGCGCTGTATGGCTTGGCTCGTCTAGAGGCTCAAAAGCCGGTGCAGAAAACTACTCAATGCTGCACGGTGAGCGTGCCTGGTAAAGCAGGTGATAGCACCCAAAAGCTTGGTTCGCCTAAGCTGCTTTGTTACCGAAAGCCTGCCAGCGAACGTCGCCAAGTCAGTTCATCCGATAACCAACATGGCGCAAGGTGACGATGCGTTTACCCTCGGTGCCGATCTTTCGGCGCAATCGCCCAACATAAACATCAACGACGTTCGTAAGCGGGTCGGCGTTCAGGCCCCACACCGCATTGAGAATACGTTCGCGTGATAGGACGCGGCCCAGATTTGTCAGGAACAGCAAAAGCAGATCCCGTTCCTTTTTTGATAGTTCGATCTCTGTATCATCGATCGTAACTTGCAATGAGTTTCTATCGAATGTCAGAGCACCACTTGAAATGATGGTGTCGTTAACGTCTTGGGCATATCCATTTGCACGTCGATGCAGCGCTTCCACGCGGGCTATCAGTTCGTCAAAGTCAAATGGTTTTGGCAGGTAGTCGTCAGCACCGATGCGTAATCCAGTAACCTTTTCTTCCGGGCTATCAAGCGCGGTGAGCATCAGAATGGGTGTGTTTGTTTTGCGCGCACGCAGCTTGCGACAGACGTCTTGCCCTTGAATTCCGGGTAGCATCAGATCCAAAAGAATGACGTCATACGAATTCGTCGCTGCCAGTTCGAGCGCATCTTCGCCGTCGGCCGCATGATCGACAGACCAACCCTCCGCTGAGAGCCCCCTACGGACAAAATCCGCTACCCGCGCTTCATCTTCCACAAGCAGGATGTTCATTTTCTGCGCGGCTCCCTTGGCAATTCAATCACAACACGCAAGCCAGTCATTTCGCCGTCCAGAAGTTCAACAGTTCCTCCGTGCGCCTCCACAATCGACTTAACAACAGGAAGACCGAGCCCGCTCCCTTCGACACCCTGACCAGATGCATTCGAGCCACGAAAGAAGCGTTCGAATGCCTGCGACTTCTCATTCGGGCTTAAACCGGGCCCGTCATCCTCAATTGCGATGACATGTGCACTTGCGTTCTCACTCAGTTCTACGGTTATTTCGGGGCCACCATAGCGCCGTGAATTCTGCAGTAACGCGAGAACCGCCTGGCGTAGACGCACCTCGTCGACTTGCGCCGGCACAGCAGTTTTGGGTGTCGCGACATTCACCTTTCCGGGAAACATGGATACCGCACCTTGGATCACTTGCCGAAGGTCAACATCCTTTCGATCAAGCCGAAGCTGGCCGGCCTCGTAACGCGCGACAGTAAGCATATCATCAACAATCTGGTTCGTGTGTTTGGCAGAGTCGCGTATGCGAGCAAGTGCATCCGATACGTCATCGCTTAATGCTCCAGCGGTTCGCAAGGTCACATCTGCTTCGCCAAGGATAATCGCCAGCGGTGTTCGAAGTTCATGACTAATATCGGCCATAAGTTGCTTGCGGTTTTCTTCACCGATCTCAAGCTTGTCCACCAAACTTTGCAATTCGGACGTTCGCGCAACCACCGTCTCTTCGAGGTGCCTTTTTTGCTCTTCACGGCTAAGTTCCCGATCCGCCAGTTGTTCAGCCATTTGGTTCAAAACCGTCCCCAAATCCCGGAACTCGCGACTGCCTCCCAGATACACCGGCTCGGAATAGTCAGCGTCACGCAATCGATTGACCCCATTTTGTAAACGGATGATCGGTTGGCGTATCTGACTGCTGAAGGACAGAAGTGCCACTAGAAATGTTGCGGCGGCCACAAGCAAGATGATGTAAACGAGCCTCTTGTTCCAGTTGCGGAAGGCTGCGGCCTCTTCCAAAACCTCCTGAACCTCTTCAATTTCTTCCTCGAGAGCCGCGTTGATCTTGCGATCAAGCTCATCATCAATGTCACCATCCAGCAGTGCGGCAAGTCGTTCGATCTGAATGAACGTCTCTATCGGCTCACCGGAGGACGTCAGCGTTGCGATCGCAGCGTTAACCGATCGAATGTCACCTTCAATCTCATCAAGCAGCTGAAGCTCTTCGATCTCTTCATCGCCAACCAACTGGATTTCGCGGGCAATGACACTGCGAATGTCGTCGAGATTTTCATCGATCCTGGCACGCAGCTCCGCTTCACCGGCTCCGCCGTCCCGGTCGCCTATAAGCAGTGCATCGCCGTGTTGCTTGAAAAGGCGATACAAGTTCGCCTCCAACTTAAGGTGAAGGGCGTGCGATTCCTGCGCGAGCTGCGTTCTTGCATCCCACCACCGTGATTTCTCAAGGCTATAAAGTGTCAGGACGGCAAGCCCGCCTACCAGGCCAACAATGACCAGCGTATAAATCCCAAAAAGTGCAGATGAGCGCATATCAGAGTGCCTTGGAGAGGTGAGCTTTGTTGGAGACATCAGCCAGTACCACAGTGGCCGGTGTCAAGCTTTGCAAGACCTTCAGCAAGCCATGCTGATCTGGATCGGTCTTCCAGCGAAGAGAAAAGATTACGACAAGGTCAACCTTGCCGAGTACCGCACGAGCGAGGTCGATGCGCAATGTTTGTTCCGCTGAAAGACCTTTCCCGCCTTCAAAGACACGTTGATCCAACCCCCTTGGATGATCAAGAAATGATGTCAGACCGAATTCGCCCAGCACATGCTCAATCCTAGCATCTGACGGACGTGCCCTGCACATCATCGTGGCCGATCGCCGCAAGCTTCCCTGCAGACCAACATGAACAGAGCCGATATGTGCCACGTGCGGATGCATGGTCGCCTTACCGTCGTATAGCACCTGAATATCCGAGGGTTGGTCCAACCCCGAGATGCACCGCGCCAACGCTGGCGCGTTTGGACCTTCTAATCTGCTTACGCTACCACGCGCGGCACGAAACATAACTGGATTGCCATCTTGAATGCTGGTCACCTCGACTGAGACCGGTGCCCGCATGGATCCACCGTGTCGCGAAATAGGACGTTCATTCAGCAGGTTCTGGGCTTTCTCGCGAGCGATCCGCCAGGCGCAGTATTGATCCCATGCGCTTGCCAGTGACTGCAGTGGCAGTGCGACAAGCGCCAGCACCGATAATGATGCAGCAACTGTTGCAGGAGCTGTGGCTTGTGCGTTCGCAAACCACAGCAACGACAAACCGGAAAATGCAACCCCCGCTTGCAGGATTGCCTGCAAACCAGCAGTGCGCCCCCGCCGTTTGACTGCAGATTCTTTTAGCGCCTTACCGCGATTGTCCAATGCACGCAGTTCTTTGTTAGTGCGTCCCATAAGATCCAGCTCTGGGGCGATTGCGATCCGCTCAATCATCGAAATGGCAATGCTTGCGCGACGCTTTCTGAGTTGGCGATGGCGACGTTCAAGATGCCATGAAAGCAGCCCCATGACTGACACTGCGATAGCAAGTGGTACAAGGCCAGTCCAAGCCAGGTTTGGGTCGAGTGCCCAGAGAATTGCGATGGCGCTTGGTAGCACCACGATAGCGGTCAAAACTTCTGGTAGACCGCGGCCGAACCAAAGCCTTGCGGCGGACAAGTCACCGACAAACCGCAATGATAGGGCACCGACCCGGCGCTCTTCGTGTCGCAACTTCGGCAGTTTTGCAATCTGGGCATAGAGTACCTTGCGAAGAGAGTTTGCGTAGCTCTGACCTAATGCTTCAGCGCGGCGTCGGGATAGAAAAAGACAAGCAGCTGCCACCAGACCTGACAGTGCCAGTTCGATAATGGTCAAGTTTGCCAACCGGCTCCCGGCATGCAGGGCTGCAAACGCATCGCGGGTCGCAAATGCTGCCATTGCAAGGGCGGCAGCCTGAGCAATTCCGCAAGAAATAATGAGGACCGCGTCTTTGACGCGTTCCTCCGTTGCTAATTTGGGGACAGCGGTCATGCGGCTACATCTACCGGTTTGTCGCGCATAAGTGGAACGACATGGGCCTCGATTTTCTCTGTCGACCATAGGTCTTCTCGCGACAGAATGGGGCAGGATGTGATTGCAGCTGCCTCAGCCGCTGCCATCGGTGAGCAACTGACCATGCCCGAAATTGCAAATGGGCTGAGCCCGTCCCTTTCCAACACAGTCACGCCCCCCAATGCGCTTAGTGCATCCGGTGCGGCGAAAAGAATACCGTCCAAGCGGTCTCTGATCCGGGATGATTTCAAGATGGCTCGTGTTTCCTGCTGAAACACACCGTCGGCTATTTCGACGACAACCACTTCGGCGCCTCTGGACGCGGCGGTGGCTACCAGCGTGTCGAAGCCCTGCTCAATCCGATCAAGCGGCATACGGTAGGTTGTTGCCATTCCAACATCTGTAAAGTCCAGCGCCGGGGCACCGCCATCTTCAAAGCTGTTAAAGTCACCAAACGCCCCGGTACCCGTGGCTTTCACGCCAGCTACTGCATACCCAGCCTTGATAAGGCCATGGGCAAGGCTTGATGCAGCTGTCGTCTTGCCCGAATTCATGGACGCGCCGAATACGCCGATCACTGTTACCTGCTCATTCGCGGGCAGGGTCCGCAGGGTGTAGTCGGCGACATTCAAGACCTGACCGTTCTCTCGTGTTAAAAGCCCCAAAGGCTTCAACCGGGTTGGTTCATCCATTCTGATATGCGCGGCGTCGACACGTCCGGCCACGCCGCCACCGGCAACAAGATCAATCAGATCGTCGTCAATGATAGCGCTTGCAAGGAACTGATCCGGTGCATAGCGGTCACCAAGGCAAAGGACGACAAGATCACCGGGATAGCTGACTGAAACCCGCCGTTCGGCGAGCTGAATTTTCTTGTGATGGCCAATTTCTGCAATCTCGCAGAGGATCAGATCTCCAGCTTTGGCGCGTGACATGTCTGCGCACATGCCACAGACATCGGAACGGTCGACACGACGCGTCGTGAAGGCCCATTTTGCGACGTCGCACATTGATGAGGGCAGATTGGTGAGTAAGGTCATTGTGTTGCTCCGTTAAGGCGTTTCGATGCAATCATTGTGCCTGCAGCTTGTGAGAACACTTTCAAAACCGGATGAAGGCCGAGCATTCATTCAGGTGAACGGGAGATGAACTGCTCACCGAACAATTGATGTGAGATTGACCGTGCCGAACGACCGGCTTTGCAAACCTGTCTAGTCATCATCATCATCATCATCATCATCATCATCATCATCATCATCATCGTCATCGTCGTCATCGTCGTCATCATTCCTGTCGTCGTCCGTGTCATCATCATCGCGATCATTATTTCGGCCGGTTTGTGACCGTTCGTCGTCATCATATGTTGCACGAAGTTCAGGGATGGTAATGCGACCGTCATTGTTTCGATCTACCGTCGAAAGAAGTCTGCGCGCACCTGCTTGGCCGAAAGCCACTTCAAGTTCTTCCAGATCCAGAACACCGTCACGATTTGTGTCGACAGAACGAAAACTTGCTGTTTGGGCAGACACTTCGCTCGCAGGACTGAAAGCGAACGTTATTGACGCAAGCAGAACCACCCCGATGCGGTGAACCCGCCCGAACTTTCTTTGTTGCCCATAGTCTCTCGATGGTCTTTCAAGCTTACTCAAATACATATCCTATGCCTCAAAGCTTATTATTTTGACGCTGACACATGACACGAACCATTTCAGAGACATGAACGTCAGATGAAAAAAGACACACATCGTAGAACACGATCGGTCAGTGATGAATGATTGATCTTGCCCGCCGGTCCCTTTGCGCGCCACGATGACTTCGACCGATAAGGGCAAGGTTTGTATTGGTGGCTTCTAGCTGACGGTTTTCGTTGATAGCTTCACCACCACATGAGCAAATCAGCATCAGCACCTTTTTCGACAGTCTCAAGCCAATTCATTCATGATTGGCTGGTCGCACTCAGGCTGCTTTGCGCCGATGATCACTATACCTCATTGCTGGAACGAGCCGATTTGCCAGTCGGTGATGACGCACCGCCGGTCCGCGTAACGCTGGATCAGATCGTGCGCCTTTACCAAATGGCTGCTGTTGAAACCGGCGATGAAATGATGGGGCTTTGGTCACGGCCTATCCGTCCGCGTGCTTTGCAACACTTGCTCACGTCGGTTCGCGAAGCGACGTCGTTGTCCTCGGCACTTTATCGCTATTCGACGTTTTGGAACTTGTTGCTTGACGATCACCAGTTCGCATTGGTCGATCATGTTGAGACGCAGGCGCTTTGCCTCATTCCGCAGACAAAAGACGACACGCAACGGTTCGGTCATATGCTGATCCTCAAACTTGCCCATGGAATAATGTCCTGGCTGGCGCGGCGGGAAATTGATGTCAAAGCTGTCGATTTCGCATTTGCGCGCCCGTCTTTCGCGCAAGACTATGCTGTCATCTTTCCTGCGCCAGTGCGGTTTTCTGCCCCCTCAACCGCGATCCATTTCGACACAAAAACCCTTGGCCCGGTTCAAATCCGTAATACGCGCGACCTTGACCGTTTCTTGGAAAATGCACCTCGTGACTGGATCTTCACGCGGTCGCAAGAGCATACACAATCACTGCGGGTCAGGTCCTATCTGGAGCAGTCGACATGGGAAGAGGCGCATCTTGATGCAGCAGCATGCGCGCTTCATGTGACGCCGCGCACATTGATCCGCAGGCTCGAGGCCGACGGGACGTCTTTTCAAGCAATCAAGGATGCGTTGCGCCGCGACATCGCAATTCGGCGTTTGCAGGTGGGCGACGCCAGTATTGAGGCGATTGCGCAAGATGTCGGGTATTCCTCGGCCGCGAGTTTTCACAAGGCGTTTCACCGCTGGACGGGCGCAACCCCCAGTTCTTATCGGCGACGTTTATGACAGCTCTTGAGAGTTTGTCACTTTTGGACAAGTGGCTGTCAGTGTGTGTCATGGAGCGGGCCTCTCGACGCTGCTAAATAAAGGAAATCACAAATTAATGGCGTTCCTTCGGTCGGAGAAATTGGCGGGATCGGAGAAGTGCACGCAGATCAAAGGATTACCCCATGTCAGATAAACTGGAAGCTATTCTCGCTGCGGCCCGCGACCACGCACATGATGTGATCGTCCCCAACGTGGACAGCTGGAACGTAGGTAAGGCTTGGCCGCGCGCGGCTTCTGACAAAGCGGGCGTGATGGGTTTGACGGGGCTTTACGCACCTGAAGAGTGGGGCGGGCAAGGCTTGCCCTTGGCAGAAGGTATTCAGGTTTATGAACAGCTTGGCTTGGGCGATGGGGCTTACGCTTTTGCGTTGTCGATGCACAATATCTGCACCTATGCTGGCTGCGGATACGGCACTGATGCCTTTAAAGAGCAATGGGCCCACGATCTGACATCGGGGCGCAAACTTGCGAACTTTGCATTGACAGAGCCGCAATCCGGTTCAGACCCAATGAAAATGTACACCCGCGCTGTGATCAACGACGACGGTACCTGGACAATCAGTGGAGCCAAAGCATGGGTTAGTCTCGCAAATGAGGCCGACATTTACTTCACTGTCGTGAAAACCAGTGATGCCCCCGGGCACAAAGACATGGCCATGATCGCAATTCCGGCGGACGCACCTGGCATCAGCTTCGGACCCCTTTACGATACGCCATCCTACAACTTCTTACCAATGTCTGAGATGTACCTCGATGAAGTAGTTGTCAGTGAGGACAACATCATCCTTCCGATTGGCCAAGGCCTGCAGGGCTCGCTGATGGCAATTGACATTGCCCGAGTCTCTATCGCCTCCGGATGCTGCGGGTTGATGCAGGCGGCGCTTGATACCGCGCTGTCTTACTCCAAGAACCGCAAGATGTTTGGTGGCAAGAACCTGGACCTCGATGGTATTCAGTGGATGTTGGGCGAGGTGGCAACTGATCTTGAGGTTTCCAAGCTGCTATATCGCAAAGCAGCAGAGGCTTTGGGCACAGCTGAAGGGCCTTTGATGGCCGCTCATGCAAAACGCTTTGTGCCCGATGCTGCAGTGAAGGCCGCAAATATCTGTACGCAGGTTTTGGGCGGTATGGGCTTGCTGCAACCCTACGGCCTGGACCGCCTGTCGCGCCTTGCGCAAATGCTGCGGATCGTGGACGGGACAACCGAGATCAGCCGTGTTGTCATTGGCCGCGCCCTTCATAAACGGGCTGCAGCCTTGCCTGATCTTCCGGTGCCCAAGGGGTACGGAGAAACCGGCGCGCGAAACGCCACAATGGCAGCGGAGTGATCATCATGTCGCCCTGTTGCGCGATCTAAGCTGAATTTCGAAGTTACCAGCAAAAGTGAGTGAAAATGCTGTGGTTCGCCGCAGCAACGTTCAGGTCGTTTTGCAAGAAGTGTTGGCATAACGCCTTCTTCGGCTGCCCGAAATACATGCTGCGACCACTGCATAGGCTGGCCATGGGCAATGGCGGCAATGGGCTGCACTTGATCGGCGTGGTGCGGCCCAAGTCGAAAATGCCGTGTGTGATCCAGTGGTCGTCGTAAGCACAGATTGCAGAATTGTTGCTTCGCAGCAGATCTGTGGTTACGCCTAAGCGCAATCGCGTAAACAAAAGCCGGACGATGTCCTTTACACTCAAACAGGCGAAATACTTTGTTGGCGTTGCTGAGCATGGCTCGTTCAGCCGAGCGGCGACGGAGCTCGCGATTTCGCAAAGTACGTTGACCGAGGCCGTGAAAGATCTCGAGGCGTATCTGGGGCTCAAACTATTTGAGCGAAGAAGGCGCGGGGTAGAGATGACCCATCATGGGCATGTCTTCATCCGCCATGCCAAATCGATCCTTGCGGAAATCTCCAACGCTGAATTGAGCCTTGCGGGTGAACATAGCAGTATCGTAGGCCAGCTGAATATTGGTGTGACGTCGCTGACGTCTGGCTACGTTCTTTCCGACCTTCTATCCCGCTTTCGCCGCGCCCAACCAGAGATTGAAGTGAGCGCGCTTGAAGACAGTCCAGAGTATCTAGAACACCTGCTGATCGGCGGAGAGCTTGATGTGGCGGTGATGCTGATTGACCGTCTGCGGAACGAGGCTGCACTGCATTCCGAACTGCTTGCTGTCTCGCCTTATCGACTATGGTTGCCGCTTGGTCATCCTTTGTCAGCGCTGGAGACAATTTCGCTCGACGATCTTGCAGGTGAACCGCAAATTGCGCTTGATGTAGACGAAATGCAGGAGGAAGCGGCGCGGCTGCACTCCAGCTTTTCGGTCAAGCCGCGGGTTGCCTTTCGCACGCGCTCGGTCGAGGCGGTGCGCTCATTAGTTGCGAGCGGTGCCGGCGTGTCTTTCTTGCCAGACCTTGTCTATCGCCCTTGGTCGCTGGAAGGCGACAGAATCGAGAGCCGCGACGTGTCGACACAACTGCCGGTTATCCAAGTCGGACTGGTCTGGCGACGGGGCGCAAAGGTTCCGCATGTCACGAAGTCGTTCCTTTCCGTCGCGCAGAGTTTTCACGCACCCCGCTTGCGCTAAGATATCGGAAATACCGAATTTACCTTGCGGAAAATTGAATTTGCCAAATTCATAGCGCTCGGACATGGTTTTCCCACAACAAAAACAGGGAGTCTGCAAATGACGCGCATGTTGAATTCAACGGCCGCCTTTGGGGTGGTGGCCGCATTGATCGCGCAGCCGCTGGCGGCTGATATGGTGACCGAACTTGGTGATGGTGAAGGCCAGCTGAATATCGTCGCTTGGCCCGGCTATATCGAACGCGGCGAAACAATGGCCGAGTTCGACTGGGTCACGGGCTTCGAAGAAGCAACCGGCTGCATGGTGAACGTCAAGACTGCAAACACCTCTGACGAGATGGTCGCGCTAATGAATGAAGGCGGCTTTGATCTGGTGACCGCCTCGGGCGATGCCTCTTTGCGGATGGTCGCTGGTAACCGGGTCCAGCCGGTAAACACGGCGCTGATCCCTAGTTGGGACACGATAGATGACCGCCTGAAGCAAGCGCCCTGGCATTACGTTGATGGAAAGAACTACGGCACGCCCTACATGTGGGGACCAAACATTTTGATGTACAACACCGCGGTTTTTGGCGACAGCCCACCCACCTCTTGGAATGTCGTTTTCGAACCAACAACCCTGCCCGATGGAGAATCCAATGAAGGCCGGGTGCAGGCGTATGACGGGCCAATCCATATCGCTGATGCTGCGCTATATCTGATGACACATCAGCCAGAGCTGGGGATCGAAAGCCCTTACGAGCTTAACCAGGATCAATATGACGCCGCTCTTGACCTTTTGCGCGTGCAGCGCACGCTGGTGAGCCGCTACTGGCATGATGCTTTCATTCAGATCGACGATTTTAAGAATGAAGGCATGGCTGCCTCTGGATCGTGGCCATTCCAGCGGAACCTGTTGCAAGGCGACGGTGCGCCGATCGCGAGCGTATTCCCAGAGGAAGGTGTAACCGGTTGGGCTGACACCACGATGATGCACGCCGACAGCGCAAACCCCAACTGCGCTTATATGTGGATGGAACATACGCTGTCTTCGAATCTGATGTCTGATTTGTCTGTCTGGTTCGGGGCCAACCCGGCAGTGCCAGCGGCCTGCACCGATGGGCGCGGCATGCAGACCGCCGAAGGCTGCACGGCCAACGGGTTCGACAACTTCGAACAGGTGCGGTTCTGGACCACGCCTGTGACGCAATGCGAAAGCCAGGGGGAATGTGTGCCCTACTACCGGTGGGTCTCTGACTACATCGGTGTGATCGGTGGACGGTAACAACTCCTTTTCCTCGCGCAGCGGCGATCCCGCTGCGCAGGCTTTCAGGCAGGATATGGTAGCAGCAATCACATTTTCAGGCGTCTCGCGCCACTTTGGTGATGTCCGTGCGGTGGATGGGGTGGATCTTGAAATCGGGTCGGGAGAGTTTTTTGCCCTTCTTGGCCCCTCTGGATCGGGCAAGACCACATGCTTGCGGCTTATTGCCGGGTTTGAGCAGCCGACGCGCGGAACGATCTCGATCTTTGGTCAAGACGCAACTTCAGCGCCGCCCTATCGCCGGCCGGTCAACACCGTGTTCCAAGATTATGCGCTGTTTCCACATCTGAACGTACGCGACAATGTGGCGTATGGGCTGATGGTGCGCGGCGATGCGAAGGCACCGCGCCGCACCGCCGCCGATGAGGCCCTGGCGTTGGTAGCTTTGGACGGGTTTGGTGACCGGAAGCCCTCTGCCCTGTCTGGTGGCCAGCGACAGCGCGTCGCCTTGGCACGTGCTTTGGTCATGCAGCCCAAAGTACTCTTGTTGGACGAACCCTTGGGCGCGTTGGATTTGAAGCTGCGCGAACAGATGCAGGGCGAGCTTAAGACGCTGCAACGCCGCCTTGGCATCGCATTTGTCTTTGTGACCCATGATCAGGGCGAAGCTTTGTCAATGGCGGACCGTGTGGCTGTCTTCAATGACGGGCGCATTCAACAGGTCGGTAGCCCGGAAGAGGTCTATGACCGACCGCAAACCCCGTTTGTCGCGGATTTTGTTGGGGCGTCGAACATTCTGCCTGCTGACATGGTCGAGGCGATCATCGGCAAACGCGCCTCGGCCAGTCTGCGTCCCGAGGCAATCACCTTTTCTGACGGCCCTTTGCAAGGCGTGGTTGAAAGCCATGCGTTCCTTGGTTCGGCCATCAGAATTGAGGTCATGTGCAATGGGCAAATCATCAAGGTACTAGTCCCCAAAAGCGGCGTGGTGCCTGTCATGGGTGAAACAGTGAAACTTGGCTGGCCCGCTGGTGCACTGCATATCATGGACAGCACAGATGGCTGAAGCGCCTCGCTCCCCACTCTCTGATATGCTTTGGCGACGGCCAAACTTGCTGCTTTTGTTGCTGGTGACACCACCGCTACTGTGGTTGGGGATTGTCTACCTTGGCTCGCTTTTTGCTTTACTGGCCCAAAGTTTCTTTTCGATTGATGAGTTTTCGGGCCTCATCAACTATGAATTTACGCTCAAGACCTATGGCGAGCTGTTCCGTGCCTCAAACTTTGACATCCTTTTGCGCACTATCGCCATGGCAAGCGCTGTTACGGTTGGGGCAGCGATTGTTGCATTTCCTATAGCCTACTATGCCGCCCGCTACGCGACCGGAAAATGGAAGGCGGTATTCTATCTTGGCGTTATGCTGCCGCTATGGTCCTCCTATCTGGTGAAAGTCTACTCTTGGAAGCTTATTCTGGCCAAAGAAGGCATTCTGAACTGGCTATTTGAAACACTGCACCTGTCGTGGGTTCTGGACGCTTATCTCTCGATTCCGGGCATTGGAGGCAATTCTCTGTCAGTCAGCTGGACAGGGACGTTCCTTGTGTTCCTTTACGTCTGGTTGCCGTTCATGATCTTGCCGATCCAAGCTGCGCTGGAACGGGTGCCGCCCTCGATGCTCGAAGCCTCTGGCGATCTTGGCGCACGGCCTGGTCAAACGCTGCGCCATGTCATCCTGCCGCTGGCATTGCCTGGGATCATTGCGGGGTCAATCTTCACCTTCAGCCTGACCATGGGCGATTATATTATTCCGCAGATCGTCGGCACCTCGGCACGAATGATCGGACAAGCGGTCTATCAGTTTCAAGGAACAGCAGGGAACATCCCGCTGGCCGCGGCCTTTGCGGTTGTCCCGATTGTGGTGATGGGCATCTACCTGACTCTGGCAAAACGCGCGGGGGCTTTTGATGCACTCTAAAGCGCCCCTCGGACTGAAGATCGCAGCCATCGGTGGGCTTTTGTTCCTTCATGTGCCGATCCTCTTGATCTTCGTCTATGCCTTCACAACAGAAGACAAATCCTACCAATGGCCGCCCCCCGGCTACACGCTGCAATGGTTTGAGGTCACGTGGAACCGCCCCGACGTCTGGCAGGCACTTGGCCTGTCGTTGCGGGTCGCCTGTGTTTCGACTGTGATTGCGATTGTGCTGGGAACGCTGTGTGCAGCGGCGGTGGCGCGGTCGAAGTTTTTCGGGCGCGAGACGATCTCGTTGCTGGTGATCCTGCCCATCGCCTTGCCCGGCATCATCACGGGCATCTCGCTGCGATCCGCGTTCAACATCGCCGATATCCCGTTCAGCACCTGGACGATCATTCTGGGTCACGCGACTTTTTGCATCGTTGTGGTTTACAACAATGCGGTCGCGCGATTCCGGCGGACATCGTCGAGCCTGATTGAAGCGTCGATGGACCTTGGCGCGACCTATTGGCAGACCTTGCGCTTTGTCATCATGCCCAACATGGCCACTGCGATTCTGGCAGGGGGGATGCTGGCCTTTGCGCTGAGCTTCGACGAGGTGATCGTGACCACCTTCACGGCAGGCCAGCAGCAAACGCTGCCTATCTGGATGCTCGAAGAACTCGTCCGGCCGCGACAGCGTCCCGTAACCAACGTCGTTGCGATGGTTGTGGTGTTAGTGACATTCCTGCCGATCCTCGGCGCTTACTACCTGACCCGCGGAACCGAGACGGTCGCCGGGCAAGGCAAATAACTTACGACTAGGGAGAGACCTCATGGAAACCAACATGTTGATCGGAAGCGCCTTTGAAGCGGGAACAGAGACAGAGGAGAAGGTGTTAAACCCGCGCTCCGGCGAGACGATCCTGAAAATGCCCGAGGCGAATCCGGATCAGATTGACCGGGCGGTGGCTGCTGCCCGTGCGGCGTTTCCAGGCTGGGCAAAAACGACGCCTGGAGAGCGGTCAGCGTTGCTTTTGCAAATCGCTGATGCGGTTGAAGCAGACCTTGATAACCTTGCTGCCTTGGAGGCGCTTAACTGTGGCAAACCAATCAATGAGGTCAAGAACGAAGAAATCCCAGCGGTCGCCGATTGCTTTCGCTATTTCGCAGGTGCGGTACGGAATATGCACGGCCCCTTGGCGGGCAGTTATATGGAAGGCCACACCTCTATGATCCGGCGTGATCCAATAGGGGTTGTCGCATCGATCTCGCCTTGGAACTACCCGATCATGATGATGGCCTGGAAACTGGCACCTGCCTTGGCCGGTGGCAATACGGTTGTAATGAAGCCCTCGGAGCAAACGCCACTGACAGCATTGGCCTTTGCCAAAATACTCGCTGGGATTCTGCCGGAAGGCGTCGTGAATGTGATCACAGGACAAGGCGGCTCGGTCGGTAATACGCTGGTGAACCATCAGGGTGTCGATATGATTTCGATCACCGGTGACGTCGCCACAGGGAAAAAGGTACTGATGGCAGCCTCCAAGGGTGTCAAACGCACGCACCTGGAACTTGGCGGTAAAGCCCCGGTGATTGTTTATGGTGATGCTGACCTCGCGCGCGCGATCGACGGTTTGAAGGCCTTCGGATACTACAATGCCGGGCAGGATTGCACCGCTGCGTGCCGAATTTACGCACATGCCAGCGTTTACGACAACTTCGTGGCTGATCTCAGCGCCGCCGCCGCCAGTATCGTCTACAACAACGCCGATGATACTCTGAACGAGATCCCGCCGCTGATCTCGCCGCGCCAGCGCGACCGCGTGGCCAGTTTTGTCGAACGCGCATCAGAGCATGGACATATAGACGTGGTCACAGGCGGCAGCGCTGTTGATGGCGCAGGCTTTTATTATGAACCAACGGTAATCGCTGGTGCGCAGCAGCATGACGAAATCGTCCAACGCGAAGTTTTTGGTCCAGTGGTTTCGGTCACGCGTTTTACTGACGATGATCCGGTGATCGACTGGGCCAATGATAGCCCCTATGGTCTTGCGTCTTCAGTGTGGACCGGTGACATCAGCAAGGCCTTGGAGGCATCGGCCGCACTGCAATATGGCTGCACGTGGGTAAACACACATTTCATGTTGGTGAATGAAATGCCTCATGGCGGATTGAAGCAATCCGGTTACGGCAAAGACATGTCGATGTATGCGCTAGAGGACTACACAGCGGTTCGTCATGTCATGATCGCACATTAGCGGAGGTCCATGTCGCGAGCGGGATCCGGATAGAGACGGACTCGCGATCTTTGGGTGAGTTGGACGTTGGCAATTGTCGCAAACGTCTCTGCTTGCCTCTCTGAACTATCCATTGGCGATAATGTCTTCGCCTCCGGTTCTGGCAAATAGGCTACGAAACCGCTTCGCCAGCTCATTTGCCGGGGTCAATGTAGTGCCAGCAGATACCAGTATGCTGGAACTATCGGAGAACGGCATGAGAAGTCATTTCCGTTCCATCTTCGCTAGCGGTCATATCGGGCTGGCCGCGCCTACCGATCAACCCATCATCCAGTTCACGGGTTATACGGACACCCGACAGGGAACGATTTACTACAGTCGCCAACGCCTCGCGCGTGCAGCCACCCGCGACGCATAGCACGCGGAACCTTTGACCATCTTCAAACGCGTCAGACACGAAGTCCAGTGATCAGTGCCGATTGGCCTGGTTCCGCTCAAGGATAGTCTATCCTTCACTAGGATAGATCCCGAACAACTCAGTGGCTCGACTTCAGGGGGAATGGACCAATGTCGGTAAGCCATTGCGAACCGGTGCGCAAAGACAGATGCTTCGGTTATGGCAACGGAAATCGAGTTCTCTTTCCAGGCACTGACGGAAACAGCGCGACGGCACATTCGGGTGTTTCAAATACACCAATTCCTTGACCGTTTTGCCATGGGTCTCACGGTGGCCGTCGTTGCGCTCGCGCTGATGGATCGCGGCATGGACCTGTTTCAGATCTCGCTTCTGTTCGGGGTCTACTCACTCACAACCATGGCGATGGAACTTCCGTTCGGTGGCCTGGCCGACAACATTGGGCGCAAACCGGTATTCCTCGCGGCGGTCGTCGCCAGTTTGATTTCGCTCGCGCTTTTTCTTTCATCGAGCGACTTTAGTATCTTGGCTCTTTCCTTCGCTTTCATCGGGTTCGGACGTGCCCTTCGCTCTGGCACACTCGATGCATGGTTTGTCGAAACGTTCAAAGCCGCCGCGCCAAATGTGGATGTCCAACCCGCTCTTGCGAAGGCGCAATGGGCCAATGCCATGGGCCTGGCTGTTGGCGCCATTTTGGGAGGTCTCCTGCCCGACGCATTTGGCGCAATAGGCATGGAGTACGGGATCAGTGTCTATGATATTTCCTACGCAGCGAGCTTCGCCGTGATGCTCGGCGTGTTGATCTACACCCTGTTTGCCATTGCCGAGGAACCGCGTCCGCTGACTGCCAACGCGCTTAAACAGGGGTTCGCCAAAGTTCCGTCGGTGATTGCCGAGGCCAGTGTTCTGGCGCTGAAACATCCCACGCTTTCAATGCTTCTGGCGGCTCTCGCGTTGTTTTTGATGGCGACAAATCCGGTCGAGGTGATCTGGCCGACATATGCAAAACCCATGTTGGACGAAGGCTATGCGAACACCGCCATCGGTGCTTTGACCGCGGGCTACTTTTTCTCAATCGCCTTTGGTGCATCGCTGTCCGCCCATATCAGCCCGTTATTCAGGCGTCGCCACGCTGTGACACTTGCGGCAATTTTCGCAGGTCTTGCGGTGGTTCAGGTCGCCCTGGCAATGCAGGGGAGCATCGTGGGATTTGTTATCGTCTTTCTTGTTTATTCCATCATCCTTGGAGCAAGCGAGACGCCCGCCAGCAGCATTCTACATAGCTGCGTTGACGATCATCAGAGGTCCACCATGCTGTCGCTGCGATCCCTCATACAGCAATTGGGGGGTGCAATGGGACTGGTCATGGCAGGAGCCGTCGCCGACATATACACCACATCTATCGCGTGGATGGTCGGGGCGGTGTTTCTGCTGATGGCGATGGGACTGAACTTGGTGTTAGCCAAAAGGCTAAGGTAATGCCGAAAACTCATTCAGAGCGGTCGGTCTATCGAAGCAAGTATTGACTCGTTGAGAGATTGGCTACGACGGATGACTATACAAAAAAGGTGACGAGATGCGCCTGCCATAAACGGCTGCCGCCATCGCCTTCACAGTTGCAGATGCGACTTGCGGTCCATAGGTTTCTGGGTCGAAAATGCTAGACGTTTGGGTCAAAGTTGCATGACGTGAAGGGCGATCATTTAGGTCGGTCAGCCTCCCAGATGAGAATACGATCATCCAGCACGATCCTGATCTTCTCTTCGGATGATTAAGGCTTGCGTGCAGCGCGCTTGATATCTGTGACGATCTTCTCGACGAGGCTCTTCGTTGTCCTTGTCGTAGTCCACTCCTCAGTGATTATTTGCGCCCCGTTGTAGTTAAGGTCATCATATTTTGACTGACTTGCTGATCAGGTTGTTGTTGTTGGAGATGCTGCAGAAATTTTTTGTTTTGCCAATGGCGCTACGCCCATTCAGACTTCACTTGAAAATGATCCGCACGAGCTGGCCTTCGTGAAACGAATAAGCTTCCGCCAACAAATACATGACTTAACTACGTTAAGCTCATCTGACAGAATAATTAGAAAAACCTGTGCTTAATAACTTTTCAGCCAAGGTGGTACAGGTCCTTAGAATTGGGTCTACCGAAGTCTAATTGGACCATGGTTTCTGCATCACTCCCCTGTTGATAAAATGCAGCAATTGGTGAATTTGGCAATTTGGAGCATAGTCTAGTGTCATCGTGTTGTCGTTAGACAGGACGAATTAGCGGGAAAACGATAGTGGTAACGAAAAGCGGAAGTTGGACGCCGACAACTCCGCAGGTGCCGCGGGAAAGCGTCCGGCGCTGGACACGGCGCGAAGCGCTGCTTGGTCAAAACTTGCTACTCCCGATGATTGTCCTATCGCAACCGCTATCAATTGCCCTGCGTTTGAGATCGTCAGTGTCACAACAACCTGTCCGGATCCACGTGTACCGGTGGGATAGCGTTTTCTACTTTCGATTTGTGAGCGGATTTGTGCACCCCAAACCGCCTGAAGTTCTGCAATCTGTCCACTCGACAGGGTGCTTACAGCAGATGTAGTTGATTGCCCGGCCTGATTGCCGCCTCCCGATCCCGCAGCGCGTTGTTCATCGCGGGCGGGCTGTAGCTGCTGGGTTGGGCGGGCTTGCGGACGGTACGACACAGTTGGCGCGTATCGCTGCGGGGGCACAGCGGGCTGGGTATCAATGGCGGGCGCTGCGGTTTCTTGGTTACGCGGCTGTGGAAGCATTTGTGGCAGTGGTTGCGGAACAACAGGCGCATCGGGTGTTGCAAGTGATGGCAAAGTATCTGCTGGTTGCGACGGCATCGGCAAATCTAGTACTTCTGGCTCTTCAACTTGCGGCGGGCGGTCCCAATCTTCGACCATTGCGATCGTTTGCGCCGAGGCCCCGGCCAATGAAACGAGGGTCTGACCCGCAGCACCTGCACTTTGTGATCCGCGCGGCTCTGCGACTGCAAACGCCGCGACGTGCAAGGCCAGTGCCATGCCTGCGAAGGCCGTGATTTCAATCATTCGTTTCATGGGGCCGCTACGACAAGTTCGACAGTGGCAAAACCGACCTGTGTCAAACGCGCGAGCGTGGCGGCAAGTATGCTGGCGCTTAGGTTTGCGGCTGCGTTGACCATCAACGTTTCAACTGTGTCCGACACTGAACTAAGCGCTGTGATCGCAGCGTCATCCTCAGCGCCGTCAAAATGTAATCTGCCTGATGCATCGACATAGAGCACCGGATCGGCCGTCGCTTCCTGATCCTGGCTGGCGATGGGTGTGTCGATCTCAAACGGATCAGGTGTGGTGATTTGCGATGTCATCAGAAAAAAGATCAACAAGAGAAAAACCACGTTGATCATCGGCACGATCGATTCAGTGCGGGGTTTGCGTGGTGGATCAGACAGGTCCATGCGCTACTCGACCAGAACCAGCGATGTCAGTCCCGCCTGACGCAGGATTTCGGTGATATCGATCACTCTTTGGATGCTGGTACCTTCTTGGCCGCGCAAGATAACGGTATCCGCAGAGGATTGCATCATCGCGTCCAACTGTGCCGCGAGCCCGTCTTCCGGCACCGCAACACCATTCAAAAGAACATTGTTTATTCCGATATCCACCAGACGTGGCGGACCGGTATATTCGCCACCACCAGCCGCCAGTGGGAGCGTCAGAACCGCATCTGCCCCAAACCGGGACGCCAGCATGAAAAACACCAATAGCAGAAACACCACGTCGATCATGGGTGTCAGGCTTGGCTTGCGCCTTGGCCGGGTTGCGGGCGCAAACTCCATTTTATTCTGCGGCCATTTGCAGCTTAGCCGGTGCGGGGCTAAGGAAAATCCGTGCGGCATTGTCTTCGATATCTCGCCGAATGCGGTCAATCACGGCCTCAAACCATGTCAGCGCGACAGATGCAGGGATAGCCACGGCCATGCCCGCCGCAGTCGTCAACAACGCCTCCCAAATACCGCCGGCAAGCAGGGCCGGGTCGGCGTTGTTTCCTGCCTCTTGCAATGCCTGAAAGGCCGCGATCATCCCAAGCACCGTACCAAGCAGTCCCAACAAAGGTGCAATCGTGGCGATCAGCTCAAGCGCGCGCAGGCCTGTCCCGGCATTGGCCAGTTCTTTCTTGGCAACGCGCGTGGTTTCTTCGCGGGCTTTGTCTTCGGGCATCGCAAGAACGGCCCCGATTGCTGCATGGGTCACTTTGGACCGAATACCCATTCGCCCTGCGACGGTTTTCTCGGCCACATCGATATGGCCCGCTACAAAATGGTCGACTGCGCGGCTTGCCTTGCCGCGTGACCACGCACCAATCAGCGCCAAACGCCAAATTTTCCATAGAATGAGTGTTACTGTGATCACGGAAAGCGCGGCGATCGCCCATATCGTCGGACCGCCATCTTGTAGGAACACAAGAGCTTGGACACCTGCCTCTCCGGCCACAGTAGTAAGATCACTTGCGGGCAGGTCCGACGAAACAGCATTGGGTGATGCAGGTGGCGCATCAGATAACACCGGGGCCGTTGGAACCGTATCAACATCCGGTGGGGCCGTTGGCTGTACTGGGGCAGCAGGTTGGACCGGGCTGTTAGCCTGTGCTGCCAGAGGCGGTGCCATACACAACGCCAAAGCCGCTTTCTTTAGGGAGCAGCGCATCAGTCTTTGCTCCAATAGGTCGCCACATGGCTGGTGGCTGATGTGACACCGGCCGCCTTTAGCGTCTTTTGCACAGGTTGCACCTGCGATTTTTCACCCGCGAACCAAAGAAAATGATCTGGCATTGCGGCATGGTCAGCCAAAGCGATGTCAGTCAGTGTTGGTTCTGCCCCACGTGTAATCCAGGACACCGTGATGCCTGGTGGTGCTTCGATTGGATAGGCGCATGCGGCCCCGCTTTCTGCTTCCAAAACAACCCGCCCTGTGCTGTCGGCAGGCAGCGATGCAAGGATGCGCGCGATCGCCGGAAATGCGGTTTCATCGCCATATAGATTGATCCGGTCGGTCAGTGGGATCCCACCGCCGCCGGGGCCGACAATTGCGGTTGTGTCCCCAGCAGACAAGGCCCGCACCCAATCGGACGCACGACCTCCTTCGTGAATAAAGATATCGACATCAATCAAACCGGCCGTCTGATCAATCCAACGGGCCGTATAGACAGGTTTGTGCAGGGCTTGATCGCCCTTGGGCCAGACCGTTGCCCCATTGGCGCCAGCATGCGGCCAGACCGGCTCTGTCTGTCCAGCGGGCTGCAGGATGATGCGAAAGTGGATGGAATCGTTGTCATAGCTGCCTAGATTTGCCGCCTTGAGCTTAACCCGCATGAACGATGTGCCGATTTTTTGGATCGCTTGAACGCTGGCGAACTGAAAGTTGGGCGGCAAACCACCGCCTTCATCCCCGTCAGACCAGCGCAGGTTTTCGACAGCGTCTGGTACAAAATGCACCAGATGTTCAACAAGACTTTCCTTCAGCATAAACAACCAGTCGGGGCGTGCGGCTGTCACCTTGATTTTGATGCCCGCTGGCTGGGTATGAATGCCAAAATTGCCAAATGGGGTGCCGCAGGTCACCTCATCATCAGTGTCGGTCAGCAGCGGCAATTCATGCACTTGCGCTTCGTGCCGCATCGCCATGCGCATCGCAGCAAAAGAAATCTCGGTCAGATCAGCTTCGCTTTGTAGATCAAACTTGGGGGCAATTGTCATTTGTAGGCTCCTTTACGCAGGAATGACGAGAGGATGATCATGCACCGGGCTGCGGATCACGGTGCAGGGCAGATCGAAGATGTCTTGCATGATGTCGGCTGTCACAACCTGATCCGGCGTACCCTGATGGCGTACCTTGCCATCTTTGAGCGCGACAATCTGATCGGCAAACCGGGCGGCAAGGTTGATGTCATGCAAGACCATGGCAACCGTCCGGCCGGTTTCCTGGTTCAGCTTTTGCACCAGTGTCAGCAGTTCAATCTGATGGGTCAGATCCAAATAGGTCGTTGGCTCATCAAGCAGCAGGATATCTGTGTTCTGGGCAAGCGCCATGGCAATCCAGGCGCGTTGGCGCTGCCCGCCAGAGAGCGTGTCCAGCGCGCGATTGGCACTGTCTGTCAGCCCGGTCATATGTAAGGCTTGTTCGATGGCACGTGCATCATCAACGGACCATTGGCGCAAAGGCGATTGATGCGGTGTACGCCCGCGCGCAACCAGGTCTTTGACGCGCAGCCCTTCTGGCGCTGTTGGTGTTTGCGGCAAGATAGCCAACCGCTTGGCGACTGATTTGCTGGATTGTTTTTGAATGGACTTACCATCCAAAATGACGGTGCCGGCACCCACGCGTTCCAACCGCGCCAGACTGCGCAGCAAAGTTGATTTACCGCAGGCATTGGGACCAACGATCACTGTGGTTTTGCCGTCTGGTACGTCAAAAGAAAGTTCTCGCAGAACCGGCACCCTATTGAAGCCAACATTCAGGGCCTCGGCACGCAATCGTGCAGGTTCGACCATCAGATTTTTCCTTTGTTAAATTGCACGACAAGCAGCCACATCAGCACCGGTGCGCCGATCACAGCTGTGAAGACGCCAGCAGGCAGTTGCACAACGGGCATGGCGCGCGCGGCGGTATCCGCCAGCAATGTGATCAGCGCGCCGACAGTTGCTGCAGCCAACAAAGCGGGCCGCGCGCCTTTCACCAAGCGCCGGGCAATCGGGCCGGAAATGAAGGCCACAAAGGGCAGCGGGCCTACAACACTCACCGCAAGGGCGACCAGAGCCACCCCTGTTACCGTCACCGCCAGCCGTGCAGGTGACAACGCCACGCCAAGCCCGGTCGCAATGTCGTCCTCCATGGCCAAGCGCGACAGCGCAAATTGCAGCCACAGTGCGATGGGCACCAGTATCAACAGCCCGATCCAGATCATGATGACATCAGTCCAGTTGCGCGCGTTCAATGTGCCAACAAGCCATTTTGCCATCTCTGCTGCGGTCAGCATATCAAGGCGCGACATCATCAAATCGGCCAGAGCAGACAGTGTCAGGCTTGCCCCAATCCCAATCAGGATCAGTCGATATGGCTGTATGCCGCGATGCCAGGACAATGCCAGTACGGCAAAGGCCGTCAGCAGTCCGCCAATCAGTGCACCTGGCAGGACAAAGGTGCTGCCAAATGCCATCATCCCCATAAGCGCGCCACAGCTGGCACCGGCGCTGAACCCGATCACATCAGGCGAAGCGAGCGGGTTGCGCAGCATGGTCTGGAACATCGCGCCAGCAAACCCAAAGGCGGCACCAGCGCCAATCGCCGTCAAAATCCGGGGCAACCGGTTATCTAGAACAATCATTTCCGCGATTGCATCACCGCCGCCAGATAAAGTTGCCAGTATCTGTGGCAGAGCCATTGGATAGCGCCCAAGCTGCACAGCAAGGATGGCGATGGCAAAAACTAATGCCAGCAGCACACCTGCAACGACTATGCCGCGCCGATGCAAAAGGACTGAAAAGCGACCTATGCGCAGGGATCCTTGGGTCATCATAGTTTGTGCACCCCATGCCGGCGTACCAGCCAGATCAGCACGGGTCCGCCAATCAGTGCCGCCATGACGCCTGCCTGCATATTGCCGCCAAAAATCGCCAGTCGCCCTAGCAAGTCTGCCGCGACCAACAAACAGGCTCCAAGACAGGCTGAAAAGCCAACCATCCAGCGCATATCTGGTCCCGCAATCCACCGCGCCAGATGTGGTACGATCAGGCCAACAAAGGCGATTGGCCCCGCCATTGCGACCGTTGCCGCGCAGAGAACCACGATGGCCAGTCCAACCAGTAACTGTGCCAGGCCAACACGTATGCCTAACCCTTTGGCCGTGTCTTGACCCAGGATCAGTGCGTTCAGCGAAAATGTCGCCAAACCCGCAAGCAACGCGCCAATCCCAAAGAAGGGCGCGAGCGCAATGATCGTGCTGAACTGCGCCCCGTCAAAACCGCCCAGCACCCAAAACCGATAGACGTCTAATGTTTGTTGGCTTATCAGCAGCAAACCACGGCTGATAGCCAAAAAAAGCGCGCTAACAGCAGCACCTGCAAGGATCAGACGTGCGGGACTGCCCCGACCTGCGCCACCTAGGAAGAAAACAATCAGCGAGGCGAGAAACCCACCGCCCAAAGCGACCCAGATAAAGCTTGCAGGGTTCGTGACCCCAAGCAGCATGATGCAAATCACAACGCCAAGCGATGCGCCCGCATTGACGCCCAACAAGCCTGGGTCCGCCAACGGATTTCGGGTCATCCCTTGCATCAATGCGCCCGCCATTCCCAAAGACGCACCGGCCAGCACGGCCGCGACCAGACGCGGCAGACGAATTTCCTGGACAACGATATGGCTGGCATTCAGCGGATCGAAAGCGACAAAGCTGGCCCAAATGTCGGTAAACCCCATGCTGCGCAGACCAAAGCGCAAGGCAAGTACCGATAGTAACGCAAGCCCGAGCACCACTAACCCCAACGCAAAAAGCCGGTTATCCATGACGTTCACGATAGCTATTGGTTTGGTCTGCGTGTGCATCTCAACCCTCCGCATCGGGCTGCAAGATGCCCGCAGCATCCGAGGTTGGCACGACAGTGGCAGGATCCCCATCTGCGGCGGCTTCAATCAAAGGCACCAATTGATCAAGCGCATAGTCAAGGCTGAGCGGACTGGAATGTGACAAGGCCGCAGAAAGCAGCGGACCGGCATAGACCTCGCGCCCCTCGCGATGGGCACGCATCAGTGGCCTCAGCGGCAGATCGTTCAGTCCGGCAGCGGACCCACCCGCATCAAGCCAGATCAGCACATCAGTATCGATTGGGCTCAGGTCCTCTGGCGACATGAAGACATAGGTGCGATCAATGCTGCCCATTTCATTCACTGCATCCGGAGTGACAAAGCCGAGGTTTTCCAAAAAATGCCCGCGGATGTCATGTTCGGTATAGGCACCCACTTGCCCGGCCCAAACCATCACGGCGCTTGCCCCCTGCCATGCCGGGTTCTGCGTCCGCAGATCGGCAAAACGGGTCTCGATACGGTCGATAATTTCAACGGCCTTGGATGTGGTATCTGTGGCCGTGGCCAAAACCCGCAGCATGTCCTGCCATGACATGCCATAGTCCCCGGTCCCGGATGCGGGGGCAATTGTGGGCGCAATCTGTGACAACAACGCGTAGTCGCGCGCGGTCATGCCCGACCATTGCCCGACGATCAGATCGGGTCGTAGCGCCGCAACCGCCTCTACGTCGATCTCACCATAAAAAACGGTGGGCGTGGCATCACCCAAAGCGTCGTGCCCCCATGGCCAGACACCGTATGGGTCCGTGCCGTACCATCTGCGTAAAGCAACGGGTATTTCATCCAGCGCCAGTAAAAAGTCGTGACCTATGAAGCTAAGCGAGACGATCCGGACCGGCTTTTCTGCAATCCGCGCCGTACCGAATTGATGCGATATATCGACAGGATATCCGTCTGCCAGACATGGCCCCGACGCAAAGGCGCTGAAGATCGCAAGCTGTTGTAACGTGTGACGAAACATAAGGTGTGTCCAACGTGTTGCTGTGGTCAATGTCGACCTTGGCTGATGTCGGTGTTTCGAGGAAAACTGATGTGGCAGTCTTCTCGAAACACTTCGTTTGTCAGTTAGAAGGTGCGGGTTAGGCTAAGTGTTGCAGAACGACCGGCGCTGTAGGCGCAACGACCAGTCGCTCCGGGGACCGTAGCGGCGACCTGTGCCAAACCTGCATCGCAATAGGTGACTTCAACTTCATCAGCGATGTTCTGGATCGCAAGTGAGGCGTTCCAATCGCCAAACTGATATGACGCGGATGCGTCAAAAACGACAAGATCCGGCACTTCGAAATCAGCGGTGTTTTCATTGTCTGAGAAACGCTCGCCTACAAAACGTGCGCCTGCGCCTATGCGCAAGCCCTCGAACGTATCATCTTGGAAGGCATAGTTTACCCAGGCTGTGGCCGCATGCTCTGGAATAAGAGCGAGCATGTTTCCTTCGTTGGCAGCGTCTTGTGTGATCGTGGTGTCTGTGTAGGTGTAGCTTCCCAGAACCGATATGCCATTTGTAAAGGCGTGCGATGCAGATAGCTCAACGCCCTGCGATTCAACTTCACCAATCTGTTCAGTAGCTCCCAGTGTACTTGTTGACGCTTGAGCTACGTTTTGCTTGTTGATGTCAAAGGCAGCAACGCTGAATAGGGACCCTGTACCAACAGGCTGGAAACGTGCCCCGATCTCGAATGCCAAAGATTCTTCGACATCCAGTGTATTGCCATCCTCATCAGCCCCGCTTGGTGGCAAATTGAACGACCGCGCTGCATTGCCGTAGATCGTGGCGCCATTCTGGAAGTTGTAGGAAGAACCGATGCTAGCGGATGTAAACTCCTGCTCGTTGTCTAAAGATGTCTCAGATGGCGTGAACACCCCAGTACCCAAAGCGTCAGAAGACAAAATGTTAGTCCCCGAAATATCAATGAAGTCGTACCGCACGCCGCCGTTAAGAACGACATTGCTGCCAATTTCTGCCAAAGCGGTGGCATACATGCCCGTTTGTCTGATCTCTTGATCCACCTCAATGAGCGTGGCTGGTTCACCCGGCGTTCCGAGAAGTACAGTGACAGGTATCAATGCACCTGTGTCCAAGTCCCGCAAACCAATGAGCGTCGAAAGCTGGTCTGAGGTGATATCCGCTTGATAGTAATCGATCCCCCCAATCACAGTGACTGCGGCGTCTCCGAATGTCAATTCTGTTTGAAGCGCGTTGTCAAAACTGAGTTGGTCAGCTTCTTCTTCAACCTCAAATCGGATTTGCAGGGCGCCATCGACGGCCGCAGGATCAACCCCACCTTGTGAGACAAATGCGCCGGGGAATGATGTATCATTCGTCCAATCATTTTTCGCAATGCGTGCGCGTGACAACCATTTTAGATTTGATCCAAGTGATTGTTCCAGCTCATATCCTAGGTAGGATTGCTCTGTTTCGATCGTGTTGAAGTCCTCGTCGCCTGTGTAGAAATCATTGTCAAATTGGCCCAGTGGATTGTCGAAAATTGATCCAAATGCTGGAACAAGCGCGTAGCTGTCGGGCACCTCATCCTTCTGATATTGTCCAAAAACCGTCAGCTTCGCCTGATCGCTTGGTCGCCATGTCACGGATGGCGCAAACAGGATGCGGCCCTGATCAACCTCATCAAAAACGGTGCCTGATTGATTGAATACACCAATGGCGCGATAGGCAACATCATTTGATAGTGGTCCGGTGAAATCTAAACCAATTTCGCCCCCGCCCTGGTCAAAGGCGCGGGCTGCGACTTCACCGCTGTCTTCGAACTCCGGTCTTTTTGTGACAGCATTGACGACACCGCCCGGTTCATTTGAGCCGTAAAGATCAGCCGTTGGGCCGCGCACCACATCGATACGGTCAAGCATAAATGGCTCAACCCGCCATGCCGCAAACTGATAACTGCGCAGCGGCAAGCCATCGCGATAGATTGACGACGTGTTCGACTGAAAACCACGCAGCGCAAATACGTCATAGCGCCCATCAAGCCCAAATGTCTGGGCGGTGACACCCGCACCATAGGACAATGCCTGATCTAGCGTCCGTACGCCTTGATCTTCCAGCTGTTGTTGCCCAATCACCGTAACAGAACGTGGTGTTGTCCGCAGATCTGTGGGGATGCGCGTGGCAGTACTGCTGCCTTCTGCAGTGTAACCATCAAAACTCTCAAGCAGTGCGTCATCGTCAGCACCCTCAACAATGATGGGGTCCAAAACGATGATTTCGTCAGTGGTTTGCGCGTGTGCGGCATTCGCCACTAGGCTTACGGTCAAGGCAACATGACCCACACTGAGCAAGTATTTTCGATAGAGCAAGGCGTATCTCCTGCTGTCGCCAGAGAGGCGATGCAATGCGTTTGGAAGCCGTGCAAAGAGGATTGCAAGGCAATAGACATAGATGGGATTTGGCTGGCTGCTTTGAGCTTGCTGTCATGACGCCACAGCGTCGGTGTAGCGGATATTAAGCCCAAGTATTTTTGTCAAGTAATGTGCGGGCGGTGTTTGAAACTATCGCATCTGAACAACCTAAGCCTGTATATCCCGGCAAGATGTATCGACTTCTTTGATCATAAAATTCACTAACGTGCAGGACACAGACAGGTCGTTTGCGATCTGATTTTGCGGTACACCCGCAACACGATGTCGGATAAAAGCATCTCTCTTGCGCCGTGGAAACTGTGAAATGGCTGTGACAATTTCAGCTAACAGTTGTTTGTTTTCCAGCACAGCCTGACCACATCGTTCATCAACCCCGGCCTTTGCAAGCATATGTTCTTCGTCGAAGGGTTCCGCGATCTCATTTCGGTGTTTTCGAACATAATCAAGTGCTGCGTTTCGAACCATCTTGGATACATAACTACGCATCTTTTCAGGGCGTTGAATGTCTTTTGACGATAAGCACTTTATGGCGGTGTTCTGTAAAACATCCTCTGCAGCTTCAATGGAGCCAACAACTTTAATCGCATGACACAGATGAATTTTTCGATGCGACATCAACTCTTCAAGTAGTTCGCGTCTTGTGGTGGTGTGTTGTAAGGTCATAGCTTCCAGCCCAATAGGGCCGACGCAAAGGGCACCGGCTTTTAATGAGAATGAGGGGTTGGCTACCGTCGCAAACATTTGTTTGCGATCAGTTGCTAGCGATTTGAAGTAGCGCCAATTCGTGACGCCTTCAAGACAACCTAAAATAGAAATTGAGCGGTAAAGGGCCGACCGCATAAATATGCCAGCGTTTCATGCGTCTAATAGTAGACGACTACAACTGCTGCCCGCGACGGATTGCCTCATGCCCAAACAACAGGCAACGAATTTGTCTGACCCCAGACTTTTGCGACTGATATTGCGCATTGGTGCGCCCGCGATTCTGGGGCTTTCTGCGAATGCCATCAATCAACTTATTGATGCACTATGGATCACACGGTTGTCACCAATCGCAATGGCCGGGGTTGGTATCGCTTTTCCTGTCATTATTCTCATGACCGCAACAACAGCCGGGATTGGCGTTGCGATCTCCGGTGAAATCGGACGCAGGTTAGGTCGTAATGATACGTCTGGGGCGCAAAGCGTGGCACTAACGGCGATCATCTTGGCAATTGCCCTTTCGGTGGTGATTGGGCTCGGGATTGGTTCATATGTCGACGTCATCCTGCCGGTTTTTGGAGCATCGACCGAAACCTTCCCGATTGCAAAACTGTACATCACCGTCCTGCTGTGGGGCCTGCCGATCATGACCTTTCAGATTATCGCGGATTACGTGGCGCTGGGGTCGGGCAATAGCAGGCGTTCAATGCAGACGCTTCTTGCTTGCTTTGGGCTGAACATAGTTCTCGACCCGATCTTTATCTTTGGCTTCGGATGGGGCGTGACAGGAGCTGCACTTGCCACTGTCGCTGGGCAGCTCCTTGCGTGCTGTATCTACATAGTTTGGTTTCGCAAAGGTACGCTGAGGCTATATCCATTTGCCGGATCTGTGGCGTCTGCGCATGTTAGAAATTTGGTTCGATTTGCACCACCTGTTGTGGTGGTCAATCTCCTGATGGCGTTTTCGTTCGTTGTCCTTTTAAGTGGCATGGCGCGATTGGCTGGTGATGTTCACGTCGCAGCGCTTGCTTTTGATTTGCGTCTTGCAACGTTGATTATGATTCCGGTGCAGGGGCTAGCGCTTGGGGCACAAGCGGCCATTAGCCATGCGCATGGTCATTGCAAACCGTTACGCGCCAATCACCTTATACATCTTACCTTGGCATTGTCGGTTGGGACTGGGCTTATTCTAACTTGCCTTGTCGTAGCCGGAGGGCGTTTTCTTTTCCCAATCATGATCCCGGCCCCTGCAATGCAACAGGCAGCCGCCACAATGTTCCCTTACTTTGCGGTTTTCATCATTGGCAGCTGTGCTTATATCCCACTTTTGTCCGGGTTCCGCGCAACAGATCGTGCGCTGTTTTCAGCAGTCGTTGCATTGGCTCCAAATGGCTATGTGATGGTGCCGCTGATCTTGCTGCTACCGCTGGTCTGGGGATTGTCAGGGCTTTTGTGGGCCATCGCATTGTCGGGTGTAGTTACCGCGGTGATTGCCGGAGTGCTGCATTTGATCATGCTTTCGCGCAGTTCCGTCACTGTCACCGCAGCACCTGCGGATACCGCATAAGCCAAGGCCCCACTTTGGATAGACCTTGCACTGACGTCGCGTTGCGCCAGACCGTTCCATGTCAGGGTTTGGGGTCTGTTATCGG
>ERZ1740062.26-NODE-26-length-114587-cov-7.424440_pt1 | contig 114587 bp, 112 predicted proteins | sample MGYA00581741_ERZ1740062 | MGnify/ENA primary metagenome ERZ1740062 (study PRJEB43018, sample SAMN04849747) | marine metagenome | isolation source: floating plastic debris | place: Pacific Ocean | collected 2008-09-01 | study: EMG produced TPA metagenomics...
TTCCTCCCCCCCCCCCCCTTTACCCACCTCCTTCCCCCCCCCCCCGCCCTCCTTCTTTGCCGCCCGGCCCCCCTTGGGGGCGCGCCGGGTGGCCGGGCCGGCCGCCGCCGCGGCGCCCGCCCCGGGGCGGGCGGCATGAACGGGGGCGCGCCATGAACCAGGCAGCCGACGAGATCCGCGCCCTTCTGCAGACTTATTTCGACGCATGGTACGAATGCGACGTCGACAAGCTGAAGGCGGTCTTCCATCCGTCCTGCCACCTCGTCTGCGTCATCGACGGCGCGCTGGACGACGACGACATGGCCAAGGTCTATGGGCGCATCGCCAGGCTGGAAAGCGGTGCCAACCGGGGCGATGCCCGCCACGACAGGGTGTTGATGGTGGATGTCGCCTCGGCGACCACGGCGGTCGCCAAGGTCCGGCTGGCCATCGGCAGCAAGCTCTTCACCGACTATCTCAGCCTGCTGCACCTGGACGGGCGTTGGATGATCATGGCGAAGGTGTTCTCCTTCAGGCCGCTGGGCGAAGGGGAGGCGGCATGACGGCGCCGCCGACATCGCAGCTGTCGCGGATCCGGGACGAAGCGGATCTTAGGCGGCGTTTCGACGCTCCGCCGCCGCATGTCCGCCTGCGTCAGCTCGACCGGCTGGAGGCGCACAGCCGGCGCTTCATCGCTGCCGCCCCGCTGCTGCTGATTGCGTCCTGTCATTCGCGCTACGGTGTCGACGTCAGCCCGCGCGGCGATGCGCCGGGCTTCGTGAAGGTTCTGGATGACCGACGCATTGTGATCCCCGACCGTCCCGGCAACAATCGTCTCGATACCCTGGCGAACATCCTCGACACGCCGTCGGTGGGGACTCTCTTCCTCATTCCCGGCATCCGCGAGACGTTGCGCATCAATGGCAGCGCCATTGTCAGTGATGAGCATGCGTTGCGCGAGGCCTGCACGGTGAACAGGCGGGTGCCTCAGCTGGTCATCGTGGTGGAGATCCGCGAGCTCTTCCTGCATTGCGGTAAGGCGCTGATCCGGTCGCGCCTGTGGGAGGATGCCTACCGCCTGCCGCAGGCGCAGATGCCGGGACTGGCGCAGATGACGGCGGACCAGATCGGCCGCACGGACCGGCTGGAGGGCATCCAGGCGGCGGTGGAGTGGAACTACCGGGAGAATCTCTATTAAAAAGCGGCTGCAGGCAAGGAGTGCCGGCGGCGTTCGAGCCTCAGGCGGGCTGCTCCTGCAACGCCGTGGCCAGGATACGATCTAGCATCGCGATCATCTGGTCGCATTCGGCCTCGGAGACGATCAGGGAGGGCATGAAACGCAGCGAGTCCGGCTGCGGAGAATTGATCAGCAGGCCGTCGTCGAAAGCGCGCGTGACTACCGCGGGCCCGATCGGCCGCTTCAGGTCGAGCGCCAGCAGCAGGCCGAGGCCGCGCACCTGGCCCAGCCCTAGCTTGGCGGAGAGCGCCTCCAGGCGTGCGCGCAGGTAGGCGCCACGCGCCTCGACGGCGGCGAGGAAGTCGGGGGCGGCCACCTCCTGCAGCACCGCTAGGCCGACGGCGCACATCAGCGGATTGCCGCAGTAGGTGCCGCCCTGGTCGCCGTGCTGGAAGCAGCTTGCCTCGGCGGTCGCCAGCAGGGCACCCAGCGGCACGCCGCCGCCGATGCCCTTGCCCAGGGTCATGATGTCCGGCTCGATCCCCGCGCGTTGATAATCGAACAGCCGGCCGGTGCGGCCGACACCGGTCTGGATCTCGTCGACGATCAGCAGCAGGCCCCTGTCGCGCGTCAGCGCCCGCAGGTCGCGCAGAAAGGCGTCGCTGGCCGGGAAGACCCCGGCCTCGCCCTGGATCGGCTCCAGCATCACGGCGACACTGTTGTCGTTCAGCAGGCTTTCGACCGAGGCGATGTCATTGAGCTGCGCCTTCCTGAAGCCCGGCACCTTCGGTTCGAATAGCGGTTCGAAGGCCTTCTTGCCGGAGGCCGACATGGTCGCCAGGGTGCGGCCGTGGAAGCCGCGGTCGAAGGTGACGATCTCATAGGCGCCGTCGCGGCGCAGCGTGCCGTACTTGCGGGCCAGCTTGATCGCGCCCTCGTTCGCCTCGGCGCCGGAGCTGGTGAAGAAGACTTCGTCGAAACAGCTCAGCTCGGTCAGTCGCTGCGCCAGGTCGATGCTTTTCTGATTGAAAAAGGCCGGGCTGGGCGACAGCAGGGTCTGCGCCTGGCGGGTCAGCGCGTCGACGATCGGCGGCGGGCAGTGGCCCAGGCAGTTCACCGCCCAGCCCTGAATGAAATCGAGAAAGTGCCGGCCCTCGGTGTCAATCAACCAGGAACCCTCTCCGCGCTCGAAAACCACAGGAGGCCGGGCGACGATGTTCATAAGAGCACTGCTATGCTGCGGTGCATCGGCCATACTTCAGGCACTCACAGTGATGAAAAGAGGGCAATAGAAATTAGTGGATGACGCCGCCGTGGTCGATGACTTTTTCAGCCCTGCCTCTCCCGCCGCCGGGTAAATCAGTGTATCTGGGTGCCCTCCGGCGGCGACACCGTTACCGCCCCAGAGACACGGCACAAAAAAGCGACTTCAGACCTAAGGCCGCAGCGACGACCGTGATCGACGTGAAACAGATCGGCCCCGGGCGCTGTTCTCGGGTGCCGTCTTCCGGACAAGACAAGGGCATTTTTCATGTCTGTAACATGGAGGTCGATCAGATAGCCGAAGGTCCTTATATTGGCAGGCCGCTTAAAGGAGATGTTCTCATGGCGGGCGCGATGCTCCATCTCGACCGCCCACCGGCGGGCGTCCTCCCGGCGGCCGAAGGTCTCGGAGGCGTATTGGCCTTTGTGCCTTACCTGGGCATGCCAGTTGCCGGAGGGGAGCTTGGTGAAGGTCGCCATTTTCCGTGGGCGATTTGTGTGAACAGAGAGATCAAGAAGGGTCCAGGCGTATGCAATTTGATCCAAGATTCTGTGCACACGTTCTCTTTTAGTTCGCTGATTCTGTTGAAAAAATGACGAAAAACCAATTACATAGATTGTCGGTGGCGCCCATGATGGACTGGACCGACCGCCACGAGCGGGCGTTCCTGCGCACCATCTCGAAGTGCACGCTGCTCTATACGGAGATGGTGACGACGGGCGCCATCCTCCACGGCGACCGTGACCGTCACCTTGGCTTCGACGCGGTGGAGCATCCGGTCGCCCTGCAACTGGGCGGTTCGGAGCCGGCGGATCTCGCCTTTTCGGCAAAGGAAGGCGCGGCGCGCGGCTACGACGAGGTGAACCTGAACCTCGGCTGCCCCAGCGACCGGGTGCAGCGCGGCCGCTTCGGCGCCTGCCTGATGACCGAGCCGGCGCTGGTCGCCGACTGTGTCGCCGCGATGATCGACGCGGTCGATATTCCAGTCACGGTGAAGACCCGTATCGGCGTCGACGAAACCGATTCTTACGAAGCATTGCAGGCCTTCGTGGCGCAGATCGCCGCCACCGGCTGCCGCTCCTTCACCATCCACGCCCGCAAGGCCTGGCTCAGCGGTCTGTCGCCCAAGGAGAACCGCGAGGTGCCGCCGCTGCGCTACGACGTGGTCTATGCCTTGAAGCGCGATTTTCCCGATCTGGAGATCGTGCTCAATGGTGGCGTGCAGACGCTGGACGAAGCACAGACACACCTGGAGCAGGTCGATGGCGTGATGATCGGCCGTGCCGCCTATCAGACGCCCTACGTGCTGGCCGAGGCCGACCGCTTGATCTTCGGCGAAGACGCGCCGGCGAAAAGCCGCGAGCAGATCGTCGCCGACTTTCTGCCTTACATCGAGCGGCAGTTGAGCGGGGGTGTGCCCCTGAAGTCGATCACCCGGCACATGCTGGGCCTGTTCAACGGCCTGTCGGGCGCCCGTGCCTGGCGGCGCTGCCTCTCCGAGGAGGCCCACAAGCCCGGAGCGGGGCCGGCGGTGATCGAGGAAGCGCTGGCGCGCTGGCGGCGCAGTCAGGATAAGCAGCGGGCGGCGTGAGCGCGCCGGTTTACTCCGCGGGCAGGAAGTCGACGCCGAGGCTGCGGAACTTGGCCCGGTCGCGCGGGGCGATGTTGCCATAGAGCAGCAGGCGAAACCTTCTTAGGTGCAGCTTCTTCATAAAGGCCTGGACGGCGGTGCCGTTGTCCCGTGCCATGGCCTTGGAAAATGCGGTGGCCTTGAAGGTCAGGATTGGTGTGCGCAGCATCTGGGGATCGATGTTGCCGATCTCGGGCGTTGCGCACTCGGCCATCATGGCGCGGCAGAAGTGGCGGATCGTTTGGAACTGTTCGGCCACTTTCGCCGGCAGCAGGTCTCTGGGGATTTCCACGATATTGAAGATCAGGGCCGCACGCGCAGGCTTGGTCAGTGTGCCGCAAAGTTTCTTCAGGTGTTCAAGGCGCTGCTTACTGTCGATGGTCGAGAAGTGGATGTTCACAATCAGGACCACGTTCCGGCCGGGCGGCCGCTCGAAGATTTCCTCCGCGACCTTGGTCAAAAGTAGAACGTCGAGATCGCGCACCAGGTCTTCCGAGGCCGGGCGGTGGCTGCGCAAGGCGCCGATCTTGGCCTGGGTATCGGCGTCGAAGGCAGCGAACTGGAAGGGAGTCGCTTCGCCGCTCGGCTCCACGAATCCGTAGAGCCGCAGCAGCGAGTTGTCGGCGATATCCATCAGGACGGCGCGTTCGTTTTTCAGGCTGCGTTTGGCGGCGGCTTCCAGTCGTGCCGTGAGAAGGCCGAGCAGATCGTCGCTCTGGGCCACCTCTTCGACAGCGAACTCGACTTCATGGGCTTCGCCTTCGACGACCAATGCCGGCCCGGCACCGCTCCGCCCGGCGATTTCGTCGAGAAACGCGCTGTCCTCGGCCGAAAGGGCGGCTGCGCCCTGACCAAGGTCTTTGCCCAGGATCTTGGCGCGAATTTCCTGGGATATAGCGCGCGCTTTGAAAGCCGCTTCCGACTCGCTCAACTCGGCGAAGCAAATAGTAAAGTTGCCGTCGCTGGATTGCTGATAGACGTCGGTGGCGCCGAGCCGGCTCTTTATGGTGCGTTCAATGAGATCGTAGATCACCTCGCTGCGGCGCGCCCAGCGGTCACCGAGGGCGGCCTTGATCTCCTCCAGGCCGACGAGCTGTATCCGACCGGCAACGACCTTCGTTGGTGTGTCGGTGACGCGGTCCCGCAGGGATTGCGCTATCGACGACGGGTCTTCCGTCCCCGCCTGCGGCGCTCCGTCCGGGGCGGTCTCAGGAACTGGCGGTGAGGGGGGGCGGGCCGTGCTCTCGATGGCCGCCTTGTAGACCTTCACGAGCTGTTCCTGCTGGCGCGCGTTGACGCGCTGGGCACTTTGGAGTCGAGATTCCACGGCGGCGAGCAGCATCTCGTAGTCGACCGGCTTGGTGAGGTAGTCGTCGGCCCCCAGCTTCCTGCCCTTGACCAGATTGTCGCGGTCAGCCAGGGCGGAAAGGAAGAGGAACGGCAGGTCGCATTTTTCAGGGTGATTGTTGCGGATCTCGTTCAGTAGAGCATGACCGTCCATGACCGGCATGGTGATGTCGCAAATCACCAAGTCGGGTTTCTCCGTCATGATCGCTTCCAGGGCGACTTTGCCGTTCTCGGCCTCAATGGTCGTGTAGCCTGCGTCGTTGAGCTCTTCCACGATATCCTGTCGCAGGTCTTCTTCGTCCTCAACGCAGAGAATTTTTACCATAGGTCGCGGTAGTCCCTCGTTCTATTCGGCAGTTGAGTTCACGCTGTTGCGATGGTGGGCGGGGCGGGGGCGCCAGGGCGCGAAGAAAACTGTTCGTCCGCTGACCAGATCGGGAAGCGGAGGGTGAAGACCGTGCCGTTGCCCTCGCTGCTTTCCACGCCGATGCTGCCTTGGTGGAGTTCGGTCAGAAGCTTCACCAGATGCAGGCCTATCCCGGTGCCTGGGATGCCTGTCGAGGTGCGTGCCCTGAAGAACTTTTCGAAGAGTTTCGGAAGTTCGTCCTGCGGGATGCCAAGGCCACGATCCTGCACCATGACCACAACATCGCCCGCCTGCACCCGACAGGTGACATCGATGCGCGAGGACGTGGGGGAGTATTTCACCGCGTTGGAGAGCAGATTGGTGATGACCTGGTCCATGCGGCTGGCATCGATCAGCAATTCTGGCGGCACTCCGGCGATGGATAGCTTGATCTCATGTTTCTTGGAGATACTCTGCTGGCGCTCGCAGATTTCGGTAAGTAGGCCGGCAAAGTCGCAAGGCGCGCGTTTCAGTTCTACGGTGCCCGCTTCCAGCCGCGAGAAGCTGAGAGTGCTGTCGATCAACTCGATCATGCGGGCAGCAGCGCTGCGAATCTTTTCGGTGCGCTCGCGTAGTTCTTCGGGTGTATCTTTCTCTGCCCGCCGCGCGATGCGCTGGGCGGCACCGTCGATAATGGCCACGGGGGTGCGGAACTCGTGAGATACCATGCTGACGAATTCGCGATGCAGGGCGCTGTATTCCTTTTCCTTCTCCAGGGCGGTCGACAGGCGCAGCGTTTGCTGCTGTTGTTCGGCGGTTAACCGGTCGATCAGAGCGACGTTTTCCCTGAAGGTCACAAGTGCGCGCGCCATCGCGCCGATTTCGTCGCGGCGCCCGGTCCAGGGAACCTCAAAGCGCTTATCGCCATTGGCGATGCGGGCGGTCGCGGCGGTAATGTCCGCCAGGGGCCGGCTCAGGCGCCGGTTGAGGAAAATCAGGGTTCCGACCAGGAAGAATCCGAGCGTGACTATGGCGATACTCCCCTCCTGCAGGGAGGCGGCATTTGTCGCACTGCTGAAGCTGTCCAGGTTCCACACGACGGCCAGGCTGCCGGAACGGTCGCTTCCGTCGTTGGACAGGAGGGGCGCCACGACAATGAAGCGGTTACCCGCGTGGTTCGAATAGGCACGCTTCGGGGTGTTCGCCGCCTGGTCAAAGAATTGCTGCAGGTCAGGAGGGTGCAAAGAGCCCTTCTGGAAGCTGGTCAGGCGCTTACCCTCGCGATCCAGCGTGACCGCCGCCTCGAAACTGTCGGCGTGCTGGGATAGCAGGGTGTGGTAGCCCTTCTGGATGATCGCCGGTTTGTGCCAGCGCGCCGCGCCGTAAAGATTGGCCGCCAGAAACTGGGTGGTTTGGACCTTGCGATCGAGGTACTCGTCGAATGCGCGCGCGCGAGATCCTTGGATCTGAAGCCCTATGATGATCAAAAAGCCGACGCTGACGCCGATGGCGACAATGATCGAAAGCTGGCCCCGGACCGTGACGATGCCACGCGGTGACAGAGAGGGTGCTTCGAGAATGTTCATGCCGTGGCCCGTTGTCTGTCTGCTTGTCCGCTCGACGAACACGCTCGGTCTGGCTGTGCGGCGTTGGGTCTCATGCGTTTGCCTCGTGCGGCGCCTGTAGGAGAACGGACCCCTCGGGCGGCCGTACTTTGCCTCTCATGACCATAGAAGCGCCTTGTTAAGAAGGAGCTAATCAAAATATCGTAGTCATATTAACTATTCATTCAATCTAACAGTTTTTGGGGCATTCGCGGCAAGGCAGACGCCGGTGCCGGTCGATCTGAAGCCGACCGGGGCCCACTACATGGAGGACCTGCACGTCGCCGGCGGCGCCCCGGCGGTGCGGCGCGGCTTTCGCCGTTTATGGCGCGACCGCGTCCTCCAGGCCGAGGACGGCTGCGGCCTGGATATTCTGCGCGGTGCCTGTTTTTTTCGCGGCGCCTGTTTTTTTCGCGGCGACGTCACAAACCGGCCCGCCCGGTCGTCAACTCCATGAATGCACCCCCATCATGGAGACGACGATGTTGCAGACCAAGGCTTTCGACTACCGCCAGCAGATCCCCGAGGTCATCAAGGCGCTGATCGCTGCCGAGACGGAAACCGCAAAGGGCATGGACCCCTTGCTGCGCCACCTGGTGAAGCTGCGGGCCTCGCAGATCAACGGCTGTGCCTTTTGCGTGAAGATGCATCTGGCAGAGGCGCGGCAGGACGGCGAGACCCAGGATCGTCTCGACCGGGTCGTTGTCTGGGCCCAGGTCGACGACTTCGACGCGCGCGAGAAAGCCGCCCTGGCGTGGACCGAGGCGCTGACCTATCTTGACCGTGGCGCCGACCACACAGACTTGAAGCGGCGTCTGGCGGAGCACTTTTCCGACCCGGAGATCGCTGCCCTGACCGCCTGCATCGCCCTGATCAACCTGTGGAACCGGCTTATGGTGGCCACGCACTAGACATGCTCGACGACCGCGACCTTGCCTTTTTCGAAGCCGCCAGGCCGGCCCTGCGCGGGCTGGCCTACCGCATCCTCGGCTCTTTTGCCGAGGCCGAGGATGCGGTGCAGGACACCTTCCTGAAATGGCAGGCCGCCGAGCGGACGGCGGTCGAGGTGCCGCAGGCCTGGCTGACGACGGTCTGCACCCGGCGCTGCCTCGACATGTTGAAGGCCGCCGACCGTGCCCGCGTCGACTACGTCGGCCCCTGGTTACCGGAACCGGTGCAGACGGTGGCTGAGGCGGCGCCGGCGGAGCTGGCGGCATCGGTAACCACCGCCTTCCTGCTGCTGCTCGACCGGCTGAGCGCCAAGGAACGGGCGGCCTATCTGCTGCGCGAGATTTTCGACCATGACTATGCCGAAGTCGCGCAGATCCTCGGGGTGCAGGAGGCCACCTGCCGCAAGCTGGTCTCGCGGGCCCAGGTGGCCCTGCGCGCGGGCAAGCCGCGTCAGGCGGTGCCGGCTGCCCGGCAGGAACAGCTCCTCGATGCTTTTCAGCTCGCGATCAGCAGCGGGGCGACGGCGCCGTTGAGCGCGCTGCTCGCCGACGACATCGCGCTGCGCGCCGACGGCGGCGGCAAGGCCACGGCGGCCACCCGGGCGCTGCACGGCCGCGACGAGGTGCTGAGCTTCCTGACCAAGGTGCTGGGCCGGGCCTGGCCGAAGTGGCGGCAGGAGCGTCGGGAAATCAACGGTGTGCTGGGCATGGTTGTTTACGAGGGCGATATCATCCGCGCCTCGGTCACCTTCGGCTTCGATGACGCGGGGGCCCTCAGCGACATCTACATCATGCGCAACCCGGAGAAGTTCGGCGGGCTGGCGGCGGCGGTCGGCCGCTTGAACTGACGCTTTGGAAAAAAAGCGGCGACCAGCTCGGCAGAAATCACAGTGCTGCGGGAACGGACTACGCCCGTATCCGCCGTGGCCAGGCGCTGTGTGGGTTTTGTTGGGCCATCTGAGGGTGTAGTCTTCCTGACTAAACCCGAATCGGATGGCGGTCTGGTTTGACCACTGTCCGGTGCCTGACGCAGGACCCTGCATCAGGGCCAAGGCACAAAGGATTTCGACACAATGAACCGCAACGTTCTCTACCTCGTCATCGGCGCGCTAGTCGTCGTGGCAGCGGGGCTTGGATATATGTTCTATCAGGAACAGCAGAAGACCAGCGGTATCGAGCTGAACCTCAACAAAGACGGGGTTTCCGTCGAGACGAAGTAATTCGGTCTCGCCCGCGCCGATACGAAAAAACGCCCCGCAGCCGTGAAGGCTTCGGGGCGTTTTTCGTTAAAGAACAGGAGTTTACCCGGGCCGGGGAATCGCCCGGGCAGCGCTCACACCACCTTGGTGTGCAGGTCGCCGACGCCGTCGACGTGGCCGTGCAGCACGTCACCCTTCTTCACCGCGCTGACACCCGAGGGTGTGCCGGAGAGGATGACGTCGCCGGGCGCCAGCTCGAACAGGCCAGAGAGGTAGGCGATCATCTCCGGCACCTTCCAGATCATCTGGCCGAGATCGCCTTCCTGACGGACGTCGCCGTTCACCTTCAGCCAGACGGCGCCCTTGTCCGGGTGGCCGATCTCGCTGGCGGGGACCAGCTCGCTGCAGGGGGCGGAATGTTCGAAGGCCTTGCCGACCTCCCAGGGCCGGCCGGTCTTCTTGGCCTCGCCCTGCAGGTCGCGCCGCGTCATGTCCAGCGCCACGCCGTAGCCCCAGACGTGGTCGAGGGCCTTATCGAGCGGGATGTCCTTGCCGCCCTTGTGCAGCGCCACCGCCATCTCGATCTCGTGGTGGACGTCGTTGGACTGTGGCGGGTAGGGGAAATCGGCGCCGCCGGTCAGCAGGTTGTCCGGGTTCTTCTGGAAGAAAAACGGATCCTCGCGGTCCGGGTCGTGGCCCATCTCGATGGTGTGGGCGGCGTAGTTGCGCCCGACGCAGTAGATGCGGTGGACCGGGAAAACACCATCGCTTCCACGCACCGGAATGACGGCGGGCTTTGGCGGTGTGATAACGAAACTCATAGTCGTGCGATCTCCAGACGGGGACTGTAGGTTACTGGTGTCGGGTGGCGGCATAGTAGTCGACCTTTCTTTCCAGCCAGGCAAGGACTTCGTTGAGGGTGAAAGCAAAAGCAAAGAGCACGAACAGCAGCGCCCAGAAATGCTCCATCAGGAAGCGCGAGGAGTAGAGTTCGAACAGCCGTCCGAAACCGATGATGGAGACCAGGAGCTGGCCGATGACGACGCCTTTGACCGCGCGGATCATGCCCAGGCGCACGCCGGAGAGGAGCTCCGGCAGGGCGGCGAAGATGTAGATCTTGCTGAAGGCCTGCCACGGATTGGCGCCGAAGACCTTTGCCATTTCCGCCAGCGAGGGCGTAATGCCGCGCACCCCGGCGCGGGCATCCAGTACGATAATCCAGACGGCGAACAGCACCACCGTCATCACGATGGTGGTCTCGCCCAGGCCGAAGATCACCATGATGACCGGGACCAGCGCCGTCAGTGGTGCCGAGAGGAAGAGGTTCACCCAGGGCAGGAAGATGCGGTCGGCTATGATCGAGCGGCCCATCAGTACGCCCAGCGGTACGCCGAAGGCGACGGCGATGAGGTTGCCGAGCAGGAAGGCCTTGCCGGTGATCCATAGCGCGTCGGCGAAGCTGGCGGTCGGCACGATCTCGACGATGCGTGCGAAGACCGCCGACAGCGGGGGGATGATGAAGCTGGCGCCGCTCTGGCCGACGACTTCCCACAACAGCGCCCAGATGATGAGCGAGCAGAACATCGGAACGCGGATCTTGCCGCCGAAGATGTTGAGGGTCATGGCTCAGATGCCCTCGTCCAGGTACTTCTTCAGGCCCTGCCAGATCTCCTCGACGGTATCCAGGTAGACCGGATCGCGCCGGATATCCTCCGGGTCGGCGTGGCGCGGGATGTTCGGCTCGACGATCTGCGAGACGCGGCTGGGCCGGCGCGACAGCAGCACAATGCGGTCGGAGACATACACCGCCTCCTCGATCGAGTGGGTGACGAAAATGAAGGTCTTGCGCTCCCGCGCCACCAGCTCCAGCAGATCCTCCTGGAACTTGCGTCGGGTCTGCTCGTCGACGGCGGAAAACGGCTCGTCCATCAGCAGGACCTTGGCGTTGACGGTGAGCGCACGGGCGAGGCCGACGCGCTGGCGCATGCCGCCGGACAGTTCGTGCGGATAGGCCTTCTCGAAGCCCTTCAGGCCGACATGGCCGATGTACTGCTCGGCCACCGCCTCGCGCTCGGAGCGGGCGACGCCGCGCAGTTCCAGGCCGAAGGCGACGTTGCGCAGTACCGTCGCCCAGGGCATCAGCGCGAAATCCTGGAACACGAAGGCGCGCTCCGGGCCCGGCCCGGTGACGGTTCGGCCGTCGACCCGCACCGCGCCGGTGGTCGCCGGAATGAGGCCGGCGATAATCTTCAGCAGTGTGGTCTTGCCGCAGCCGGAGGGGCCGAGCAGCGTGGTCAGCTGGCCCTCCGGGAAGTCGAGGCTGATGTTGTTCAGCGCTTCGGTGCCGCCAGGATAGATCTTGCTGACGCCCTCCACCTCGACGATGGCGCGCGGTTCGGTATCGATAGCGGATGCTGACATGGCGTTCATCGGGCGGCTCGCTTCTCGGGACGGAACAGGGTCACCTCCAGGCGTTCCAGAACTTCAATGAACAGCACGGAGAAGACGATGATGGAAAAGATGGCGGCGTACATTTTGGCGTACTCGGCGACAGACTGGTTGTAGGTGATGATGTCGCCGATGCCGGTCGGGGTGATCAGCAGCTCGGCCAGGATGACGCCGATGAAGCCGGCGGCGCAGCCGAGGCGCAGGCCGGCGAAGATCACCGGCGCCGCGGCGGGCAGCACGATTTTCCAGACCACCTGCCAGCGCGTGCCCTGGAAACAGCGGCCCATTTCCACCAGCGAGGCCGGGGTGTGGCGCACGGCGTTCAGCGAGTTCAGCACGATCACCGGCATCGCCATGATGCAGACGGTCATCACCTTGGAGGTGAGGCCGATGCCGTAGGCGAAGGTGAGAATGGGAATGAGGGCCGCCAGGGGTGCCGACTGCGCGATGATGAAGAGCGGCGCGCCCAGCCATTCGGCGAGACGGTTGAGGCCCATGGTGACGCCGAAAGCGACGCCGACGAAGACCGAGGCGAAGAGGCCGATGGCGAGCGGCTGCAGGGTGGTCCAGAAGGCCAGCGGCAAGGTGCCGTCGGCCAACATGCCGAACAGGGCGTCCATGGTCTCGAGGAAGGTCGGGAAAGCCGGGCTGATCGGCACGCGCCCGGCATATTCCCAGCCTCCGACCACGATCAGTATCGAGGCGAGGCGCAGGAACAGCGGATGGCTCAGCAGCAGGACCAGGAAGGACGGGCGGTCTTCGGCCGGCCGGCGTGAAGAAAGCGCCGGCCCTGCCTGCGGTGCAGGGCGGGCGGGGTCAGGGGTTGCCTGACTACCCGCCCTCAGGGCCGGGGATGAGTTTGATGTTTGCAAGGAAGTTCTCCGCCCTTTTACAGGCCGAGCTTTTTCTTGGCCGCGTTCAGCGGCTCAAGGTTCCAGTATTCTTCGACGCTCAGGGTATTCGCCGGGCCGTCCATCTGGCCGGCCTCGGTATAGAACTCGAAGTCGGCCTTGGCCGCTGCCATGCCGCCGCCGGTCGGGCTGAACAGACCTTCCTTCACGCCTTCGACATAGAAGGGGACCACCTCGGCCAGGATCTCCTTGGGCTGATCGGCGAGCAGGTTACGCTTGGCGCGCTCCTCTTCGATGATCGCCGGATTCTCATTCATTTCGCTCCACAGCTTCAGCATCTCCTCGACGACCACGTTGACCGCCTCGGGATGTTCCGTGATCCAGTTCTGGTTGGCGAAGACCAGTTCGTCGCTGGGCACTTCGGAGACGCCGGGCAGAACGTGGAATTTGTCGCCGGCCATCTCCATCAGCTTGTTCTTGTTGGAGAGGTCGACGATGGTCGCGTTGATCTGGCCCTTCATCATCGCGATGATGCGATTTTCCGAGCCCGGCACGTAGCTGCGCTGGCCGAACTCGATGCCCTCGCGCTTGGCGATGATGTTGCCGATGGCCTCGGTACCCGTGCCGCGGGCGTGGAAGGTGAAGGGTTCGCCGTTGAGGTCCTCCCAGCCCTTGTATTCGTTGGACGCCACTGGGAAGAACACCAGACGGGACATCTGGAACACCACCTTCAGCGGCACCTTCGCCTTCTGGATGACGGAGTAGGGGGTGCCGACGCCGATATCGGCCTGGCCGTTGACGATCGACTGAATGGCCAACTCCTCCTTGGCGAAGGAGGTCATTTCGTAGTCGACGCCCCTGTCCTTGGCGCGTTCGAGGGCGATGAGGAAGGCCAGGGTCTCGACGGAGACGACGTCGCCGAGCGCGACCCGCACCTTCTCCGCCGCCTGGGCCGAGGAGACCGCGAAAGCCGCGCCGGTTACCATGCCGACCACGGCGGCGGCCGCAACGGAACGCCTGAATACGGACTTGATTCGCTGCATGTTCATTCCTCCCTGGCCTGCACGTTGAGCCGCGCCGCATTCTGCGGCGGGAGGCAGGCCTTATTGCTGATGACCAAACCTTAACCAATTGTTGATTGGTTCTGCAATTGATTTATATTGGTCAGCCGCAATTGACTGCGTTATAGGCTTTGCCTAGTTTCCCCCGGTTTCGGGGGATGGCTTCCCGGGTTCACCGGGGGGCACCGGTTCGAAGGGCCGGATTCGACGCCTGCAATTGACGCCAGAGATTGGCGACGGAGTCAGAATGGATCAGGGACAAGGTGCCTTAACCCAGTTGCGCGCCTACCTGGCGCAGCGCGATCTGCCCACCAACTCCCGACTCCCCCCGGAACGCGAGCTCTGCGACATCCTCGGTGTCTCGCGCGGTGAATTGCGCAAGGCATTGGCGGTGATGGAGAGCAACGGCGAACTGTGGCGCCACGTCGGCAAGGGCACCTTCATCGGCGCCCGGCCGACCAAGGAGTATTCCGACGTTGCTGCCATCGCGGCGCTGACCAATCCGCGTGAGGTGATGCAGGCGCGGCTGCTGGTCGAACCGTTGATCGCCCGCGAGGCGGCGCTGAACGCCACCGCCGGCGACATCGCCGAGCTGAAGCAATGCATGACCGCGTCGCGCCAGGCCCAGACCTGGCGCCAGTACGAGAACTGCGACAACCGCCTGCACCGTGCCGTGGCGGAGGCCGCCCACAACACCGTGCTGCTGGCCCTCTTCGACACGCTGAATGCGGTGCGCCGCGCCGTCGTCTGGGGCCGCCTGCGTGAGAAGGCGGACCGCCCGCCGACCGATCACCACAGCTTCGTCGAGCATGAGGCCCTGGTGCGCGCCATCGAGGAGCGCGACATGGACGGCGCCAGCCAGTCTATGCTGCGCCATCTGTCCCACGTTCAAGGCAATCTTCTGGCACCGCGCGCCGCGGCCGAATAGGCCATCCCAGAGCAGTGCCGGGGGCTGGATTCAGCGCCCGGCGATGACGGCTTCCTTCAGCAGGGGCGCCAGGCCTTCCATCGTCCGTTCCAGGGAACCGGCCTGGCCGGTGGCGTAGCCCTTGGCCGCCGTAATCATCGCCTGACGCATCGTCGGGTGCTCGTGCAGTTCGGCCACCGCTGCCGTCAGCGCGGCGGCGCTTTCAATTTGGCGCAGCGCGCCGGCGGCGGACATTTCAGCGGCGAGGCGGGCGAAGTTCGCGGTGTGCGGTCCGGTCAGGATGGCGCAGTCCAGCTTGGCCGGCTCCAGCAGGTTCTGCCCGCCGTGCGGCACCAGCGAACCGCCGACGAAAACCACTTCCGCCAGGCGGTACCACAACCCCAGTTCGCCGATGCTGTCGGCCAGGTAGACGTCGGTCTGGGCGGTGATCGGCTCGCCGAGGCTGCGCTGGGCGACCGTCAGGCCCAGGCTGTCCAGCTCCGCGCGGATGGCGGCGGCGCGGCCCGGATGGCGCGGCGCCAGCAGGGTCAGCAGGCCGGGCAGGCGCTCGCCCAGAGCCAGATGGGTCTCGCCGGCGATGCGGTCCTCGCCGGGATGGGTCGAGGCGGCAAGCCAGCGCGGCCGGCCGTCGAGTGTCTGCCGCAGCGTCGACAGTTCTGCCGCATCGGCGGTCAGCGGCGGCGCGGCAGCCTTCAGGTCGCCGGGCGTCATCACCGCGGCCGCGCCGAGGTTGGACAGGCGCTCTCCGTCCTCCGGCGTGCGCGCCAGCACCAGACGGAAGCAGCCCAAAAGACCGGCGATCAGCGGGCGTACACGCTGCCAGTTGCGGTAGGACCCGGCGGAGACGCGCCCGTTCACCAGCACCAGCCGGGTACCGCGGGCGGCGGCACCGCGCAGCAGGGTGGGCCAGAATTCCGATTCGATGATCAGGCCGAGGTCCGGGCGCCAGTGGTCGAGGAATCCGGCGACGGCGCCCGGCACGTCGACCGGCACGTATTGATGGATCGCCCCCGGCGGCAGGCGTTCGGCCATCAGACGGGCCGAGGTCACCGTGCCGCTGGTCACCAGGATGTGGAAGGCCGGCCAGTCGTGCCGCAGGCGCTCGATCAGCGGCAGCGCCGACTGTGCCTCACCGACGCTGGCGCCGTGGATCCAGATCAGCGGCCCGGTGGGCCGCGCCTTGCCGCTGTGGCCGAGGCGCTCGCCCAGCCGCGCGGCGTCCTCCTTGCCACGCGCCAGCCGTCGCCGCAGGTAGGCGCGCAGCAGCGGCGCCGACAGCCGTCCGAGCACCGCATAGGCGCCGAAAGCGATATCGGCGGCTCGCGGGCCGCGCGCCGTCACGACACGGTCCCCGGGGCGAAGCAGGCGGCGAGGCCCTGGTCGACCGTGTAGGCCGGCGACCAGCCCAGCGCGTCATGGATGGCGCGGTTGTCGACGGTGAGGTCGCCGGTCAGCGCCTCCACGGCGGCGCTCTTGCCCATAAGCCGCCCGCCGAACCGCAGCAGCGCTGGAGGAGCCGGCAGCAGCCACGCCGGCCGGCCGCAGGCAACGCCGATGCGCCGGGCGAGTTCCGCCGTCGAGAGGTCTTCGCCGTCACAGAGCGCCAGCGGCCCGGCAGGTGGGTTTTCGCAATGGAGGGCGGCCGCCACGGCAGTGGCGAGATTGCCGACGAACAGCAGGCTGCGTCGGTTGGTCAGGCTCGCCAGCGGCAAGGGGCGTCCCGCCTTGATGAGCCGCGCCAGCCGGGCGAAATTGCCCGGCGCGCCGGGGCCGCAGATCAGCGGGGGACGCAGCATCACCAGCATCATCGCACTCTTTGCGACGGCTTCGCTGAGGGCGGTCTCCGCCTCCTGCTTGCTCTGCTGGTAGGCTGTGGCGCGCGCGGGCTCGGCTGCGGCGACGGCGGCGCCGATGGAACTGAGGAAGACGAAGCGGCGCACGCCGGCGGTGATGGCCTGTTCGGCCAGGCGCCGGCTGGCCGCCACGTTCACGCTGCGGAAGGCGGCCAACGGATCGGCTGCGGTTTCATGCAGCACGTGCACCCGCGCGGCGCAGTGCACCACGGCCTCGACTCCGTCCAGGGCGGCGTCCCAGTCGGTGGCGCCGTCCAGAGCGCCGCTCACCACCCGCTCCACGCCCTGCGGCACAGCCGCCTCGGCCCGGCGCACGCTCCCGCGCACGGTCCAGCCCAGCGTCTGCAGATGGCGGCAGATGGCGGCGCCGGCAAAACCGTTGGCGCCGGTAACCAGGACGCGCGCCACGGGCTAGAACACCCGACGTTTCAGGATGGCGTGGACGCCGTCGGCCACCAGCATCTCCCAGTCCACAAGGCTCTGCGCCGAGGCGATGGTCCCGGCGATTGAGGTCTTTGAATTGTAGGCGGCGGTAGCGATGGAAACCAGCAAGCTCTCGACGTCGCGGCGGGAGGGTACCGGCTGGAGAAGCCGGGGATTTTCCGGGTTGAGTATTTGATTGCCCAACGGCATTCCAATGGTCGGCACGCCAGGGGCGATCGAAAGGACGGGCTGCTACTTTGGCGCCTCGCCGCCGTCCTGGCAAGGTTGCCGTGCGGTCTTACCCCGCCGCTATCCGGTGGCGCTTAGCGCCGCGGCCCGCCAAAGCGCAACTGGCGGGCGACGGTGAAGGCCTCGGCGGCCTCGAAGCCGACCGAGGCGCCGCGGAAGCGGGCGAGGTGTTCGACGGCTTCGACCGAGCGGGCATGCGGAAAAGGCCGCATTTCCGCCTGATAGCAGGCCAGCGCCTGGCGCTTCTGTTCCAGTTGGCCGGCGATGTCGACGAAGTGATTGGGCACGAAGGGGCGACCGATGTCCGGCGTCGCCCATTCGGTGCTGGAGACCGTCTCGAAGCAGTAGATCGCCTCCAGCGTGGTGCCGGGCAGCGGCCGGCAGGCGGTCAGCACCGCCTGGTGGGCGATGCGGTGGTCGACGTTCAGGTCGCCGCCGTGATGGGTGTAGACGATGGCCGGCGCCACCTCCTGCACCACGGTCTCGACCTCCTTGACCACGTCCAGCAGTTCCAGCCCGTCCATGCGGTTGTCGGGCAGGCCGGCAAAGCGCGGCGCCTCGCCGCCCAGGCAGCGGGCGGCGGCGCGCGCCGCTTCCTTCAAGGCCGCGATGGCATCGCCGTGGGCGCCGGTGTCACGCTGGCCGCTGCGCGAGGTCGAACCTTCGGCCAGGATCAGCGTATGGACGCGGTCGCCCGCGCCGGCATGGCGGGCGACGGTGCCGCCGACGCCCAGAACCTCGTCGTCGGGATGGGCGGCAACGATCAGGATGTTTCTGGTTCCGGTCACGGCTGCACTGTCCTCCTCAGGCCGGCGACAGACTGCCGGGCCGGCGCAGCATCCGCAAGGCCTGGGGGCCATGGTTCAGCAGCAGGTCGATCACCGACATGTAGGGCTCGAAGCCATCGAAGCATTGCTTGTATTCGGGGTGGTCGTAGTCGTGGAACAGCAGGTCGATGCTGGCAGCCTGAAAATCCTCCGGCTTCAGGTAGTCGCGACCGAAGGGACCGGAGATGTATTGGGTCGCGCCGGCCTTCTGGCAGAGTTCGACGATCAGCCGGTCCTTGGTCTCCTGGCAATCCATCTCCGAACTCAGCATCGTCCGGGCTTCCAGGCCCAGGGCCTCCATGAAGATTTTCAGACCGGCGGCGTTCAGCGTTCCGCGCCGCGGCCACTCGGTCTCGTACATCACCTGCAAGCGCGCGGCGTAGTCCGTGAAGTGGGGCGCCCGGCGATAGTTCATCTCGATGCTGCGCCAGTGTTTGGCGCGCCAGTCGGTTTCGTTGTTCACCTCGATCTCGTTCAGCAGCAGGTCGCCGTGCTTGCCCTTGCTGCGGATCGGCACGGTCAGCCAGGTCCAGCCATCGGGCGTGCGGATACGATTGCGGTTGGCGAACTTGGTCTTGCTGTTGCGGTCGATCAGCACGTGATCGAGGACGATGAAGACGTCGCTGGCAGCGATGCGGTCGAAGAAGCCGAGCCAGGGCAGGTAGGCGGGCTGCATGATGGAGACGATCATGACCGCTGAGCGCCCTTGCGCAGGTAGAGGGTGAAATCGCCGGGATGGTAGTCGTGGCGCAGTACCACCCAGGGGGTCAGCGTGCGGCAGAACGCCAGGCAGCGCAGCGGGTCTTCGCGGTACTCGCCGCCGCCCGGATTTGCCTCGCCCCAGCCGCTCAGGCAATTGAAGGCGACACCCTTGCGGCAATGGTGGAACATGCGGGCGACGGAGGCCTTCAGGTGGTCGAAGGGGTGTTCCTCGCGCAGGTAAAAGATGCCGCTGGCGAAAACGTAATCGAAGCCGTCAGCGGGCGCTTCGAAGCCGCCGAGCAGGCTGGCACAGTGGAAGGTAGCGGCCGGGAAGCGCTGGGCGGCGGCCGCCACCATGTCGGGTGTGATGTCGATGCCGCTGTAGGCGGCGGCGATACCCCGCCGGTTCAGGTAGTCGTGCAGGTCGCCCAGGCCACAGCCGACATCCAGCAGACTGTCGCCGGCGTCCAGGCCGATCTCGCAGAGCACACGGAAGCGGTTTTCCTGGCCCTCGCGGCTGCCCCAGTTGAGCGCGCGGTAGTCCTGGCCGTGCCGGCGCAGGCTGGTGGAGAAGACCTCGACGGTCCTGCGGTCGTCGGCGCTGCCGCTCATCGGTTTTTCTCGGCGATGATGCGCCATTCGGCGTGGATGCCGCCTTCCGGCGCCAGCATGTCGGTCAACTCCAGGCGCTGGACCTGGTGCAGGGTCCAGCCGCCGGCGAGCAGCGTATCGATCTCGCGTCGGCCGACGAAGTGGATCTGGCCCGCGCCGACCAGGGTGCCAGCGGCGATATCCGTCGTAAGGCCGTCTTCGATCTGCCGGCCGGCGCGCGCGCTGCTGTGGCTGTCGGCATAGGGATTGAAGAAAAAGCGGCCGCCGGGTTTGAGGACCCGTTGCACCTCGGTGACGGCGCGCGCCATGGCCTTGTGGCCGCAGCAGGTCAGGGCGCCGCGGTCGATCACGCAGTCGAAGGTCGCGTCCTCGAAGGCCAGGTCGGTGAAGTCGCCCACCGAAAGGTCGCCGTCAAGGCCGTCCTCCGCAAAGCGTGCCTTGGCGGTGGCGATGGCACTGGCGCTGCCGTCGATCCCGGTCACTGAGAAGCCTTCGCGGGCGGCGAACCACAGATTGCTCGCGGTGCCGCAACCGACTTCCAGGATGCGCACCTCGCTGCGCGGCCGGTCGCGCGGCGCGCTGCGGAACACGAAGCTGACGATGACGTCCCAGGGATAGCGCTGGGCGTGCCCGCCGGCGTATTTCTCTTCCCAGATGGGGTCGAAGGTGACGGACTGGCTCATGTCAGGTCTTCCGCTGTCAGGACGTGGCCTTTGGGCAGGGCGCGCCGGACGCGCCGGCCGACCAGCCAATCGACGCCCTTGGGTGGCAGGCCGGTACCCGGCCGGTTGAAGGCGATGTCGCCGCGCCTCAGGCAGTGCTCGGCGGCGACGTCGTGGGCGGTGACACAGGACAGTCGCCAGCCCAGGCGGGATTTTTCCTCGCTGGCGGTGGGGCCGAGTTGCCCCGAGCCCAACGCGACCTCGGCGATGCGCACGCCCTCGGCCATGGTCTTGAATTCCGCCGGGTCGGCGGAGAAGCGGTGGTCCGGCCCGGGCAGGGTCTTGTCGAGGGTGAAGTGCTTCTCGATCCAGCAGGCACCGAAGGCGATGGCCAGCGCGGCGGCCACGGCGCCCTCGCTGTGGTCGCTAAGGCCGACCGGGCAGGCGAAGCTGTCGCCGAGGGCGGCGATGCGGCGCAGGTTCAGGTCCTTGGGATCGCAGGGGTAGTTGGACACGCAGTGCAGCAGGATCAGCTTGTCGTTGCCGGTGTGGCGGAAGGCGCGCACGGCGTCGTCGATCTCCGCCACCGTCGCCATGCCGGTGGACAGTACCGTCGGCAGGCCGGTCTCGCCCATGGCCCGCACCAGATCCAGGTTGGTCAGGTAGTCGGAGCCGTTCTTCAGCACCCCGACGCCGAGCTCGGCCAGCAGGCGCACACCCTGGGCATTGGTCGGCGTGGAGTGGAAGCCGATGTCCAGCCGGCGGCAATAGCCGGCAAGCTCGGCCAGGTCGGCTTCGCTCAGCTCGTAGGCCTTGAACATCTCGTACTGCGAGCGCGCCACGGCCTTGCCGTTCTCCACCCATTCGTGGGTGAGGCTGCGGTCGGAGATGAAGTCCTCGGTGACGTAGTTCTGAAATTTTACCGCATCGGCGCCGCTGGCCTTGGCGGCGTCGATGGTCTCGCGCGCCAGGTCCAGGTCGCCGTTGAAGTTGAGGCCGATTTCGGCGACCAGGTAGGCGCTGCTGCCGGCGCCGATGGGCCGTCCGTCGATGGCGATACGCGGTGCTGCGGTGTCGGTCATGACATCTTCCTCAGCCGCTCGCCGGTCTGGTGGGTGGTCTGTTGGGCGGCCTGTCGGGCGGGAGGACAGTGCAGCAGGTGTTCGGCTACCTGGGTATAGCCGGCGGTGCGGAACAGGCTGATCGATACGGTATTGCGCGGCAGCGTTTCGGCATGGAATGCCACTTCGGGCAGCCAGGCCCGGATCTGCTTCAGGGCGCCGAGGCCGACGCCGGCGCCGCGATGGGCTTCGTCCACCACGATGGAGACCTCAAAGGCTTCCGGTGCCTCGCTGTCTTTCACCCGGTCGAGCCGCAGCATGCCGGCCACCGCGTCGCCGTGCTCGATCATGGTGATGAAGCAGTCGTCGGCGTGCAGGCGCTCGGCAAACCAGCGGCGATGCTCCGCCGGGGTGGGAATGCGCGGGTTGCGGGCCAGGTTGCGGATCGCCGGCTGCTGCTGCCAGTGCAACAGCGTCGCTTCGTCGTGCGTGCCGGCGAGGCGCAGGGTGACGCCGCGGCCGTCCTTGGTCGGTTGCGGCGGCAGCAGCGACAGCCGGGTGCGCCGGGCGCCCAGGCCGTCGCACAGTGCCGCGGCCTGGGTGGAAAGGTCCTGCAGGGCCTCGCGATCGGCGTCGAGGTCGTGCAGCGCCGCGGCGATGGCGTCCGCCAGGTCGCCGTCGGCGCCATCCACCAGCCGCACGGCGCGGGCGGCGGAAAGCTGACGGGCATTTTCCAGTTGGTTGTCGGCCAGCACCAGCATCACGGTCGGCAGACCGAGGCAGCAGCGCTCCCACGAGGAGGTGCCGGCCGCGCCGATGGCGAGGTCGGCCTGGGCCATCATTGCGGCGAGATCGTTCGGGCCGACGTGCAGCCGCACGCCCGGCATTGCCGCCACGCGCGCGGCGATCTCTTCGCGCCAGGGACAGCCGGCGCCGACCACTACGTCGACCGTCACGGTGTTTTCCGGGGCACTATCCGGGGTTCCATCCAGGGCCAGGCCGCTGCGTTCGATGCCGTCCAGGGCCAGGGCGGTCACGTTGTCCGGGTCGGTCCCGCCCAGGCTCACCAGCAGGCGCAGCGGTGCCGTTTGGCCGCGCGGCCGCTGTAGGGCCGCGGTCCGCAGGCCGGCGAATTCGGGGCGCAGCAGGGCGTAGCGGGTGCCGAGAAGCAGGCGGCAGCCGGGCGGCACCAGGCCGCTATAGGCGGCGGGAGCGCGGTTCAGGGCCTGGTCGAGCAGGATGTCGCAGTCGTGCGGCCGGTCGGCCAGGTCGTCCACGACCATGATGCGCGCCGCCCAGGGCCGGCAGGCCGTCTCGAAGCCACGGTCGCGGGCGTAGTGGTCGACCACCAGCCAGTCGGTGCCATCGGGCCAGTGGCGTCGCAGGCTCTCGGTTTCGCCGTCGCCGCCCCCGCCCCCGCCCCCGTCAAGCGTGCAGGTCTCGTAGCCCGCGCGGGCCAGGGCCGGGGCCGCGTCGGTGCTGCCGGGGGCGACCGCGAAACCGCAGTTCCAGCCGAGGCCGCTCAGGCTGTCGGCCAGGGTGAGGCAGCGCATGATGTGGCCGCTGCCCAGGTCGCTAGAGGCATCGGCGCGGAAGATTGCCCGCATTCACGCCTCCCCGCCGGCAGTTTGGCTCAGCAGATTGGCGGCCTCACGCAGATCGGCGTCGGTGTCGATGTCGATGGAGCGCTCCCGCGGCATGACGTAGCCGACCAGCGGCTGCGCCACATAGGTGCCGGCGGCGCGAAAGCGTGCGACGTCGAGCACATGGACCGCGCCGTTCGGGCGGAAGGCCTTGGGCAGGGTCTGCGAGCGGCGGTCCAGGTATTCCGGAAACACCGGCTCCAGAGTGCCTGTCTCGGCCTCGCAATAGGCCGCGAAGGGCGTATGGGTGAATTCCGAAACGCTCATCAGGAAAGGCCGGTCACGCTTGACGAACAGCTCGTAGGCTGCGCGCACGTCCTCGCCGGTGCGGAACGGGCAGGTCGGCAGCAGGATGATCAGGGTGTCGTAGCGCTCGCCGGCTTGTTCCAGCGTGTCCAGCGCGTGCAGCGCCACCTCGACCACGCCGGCCGGATCGCGCGCCAGCGCCTCCGGGCGCATGAAGGGCACCTCGATGCCCAGCTTGCGCGCTGTCGCCGCCACCACGTCGTTCTCGGTCGAGAGGATCATGCGGTCGATCACGCCGCTGGCGCGTGCCGCTTCGGCGGCCCAGGCGATCAGCGGCTTGCCGCCCAGCTCGCGGACGTTCTTCATCGCCAGGCGCGTGGAGCCGCCTTTGGCGGGAATCAGGCCGAGGATGGAACTGCGAGCCATGGCACGAACAACCGTCAGGTCTTGGAGAACAGCCACCAGTTGGTGTTGTCGCTGTTGTCGAGCGGTTTCCAGAAGAATCCGTAGTCGCGGACCTGCAACTGCGGATGGCGTTCCAGATAATAGCTGCCGAAGTCGCGTTTGAAGAGAAAACCTTCCATCCCCCGGTAGGGGATGCCGACCGGCTCGGGCGAGAAGTATTCGATGCAGACGACGTAGCGCTTGGCGACGCGGACGATCTCGTCGACCACCTTGCCCAGGCTTTCCGGCGCCACGTGGATCAGCACGCCGCAGGTGAACACCAGGTCGATGCTGTTGTCCTCGAAGGGCAGGTCGCCGCCGTGTCCGCAGCGGATGTCGGCCTGCGCCAGGCGCGGGTGGCTTCGCGCCAGGTCGACGACCTTGTCGTTGGGCTCGATACCGTGCAGGTCGCCGACGAAGTTGCTGAGCGCGACCAGATTCTGGCCGACGTTGCAGCCGACTTCCAGCACGCTTTGCGGCGCCGGGGCGATCGCCCTTTCCAGCACCCGGCCCCAGTTGCGCACCGTCGCCCGCAGGCTCTCCTCGGAGATCTGGTTGCCGCTGCGCTGGGCGTAGTCGTAGCCGAAGTCCGAGGACCAGAGATCAACCTGTTTGTTCGTCATGCTGTCGCTTCCTGCAGGCGGGTTCGTTAGGGGGCGATGTCGGGCCAGCTGAGCGCCGTGCCGTCGGTGACCGCGCGGGTCAGGGCCTTGCCGACCACCCGCTCGGCCTCGCCCGGCGGCAGGCCGAAGCCCGGCCGGCGGTAGTCGATATCTTCGGCTTTCAGTACATGCCCGGCGGGCAGATCGCCGCGCACGTGCAGGCTGCGGCGCACGGCCATGCGCTTTTCGCGTTCGGCCGGCGTCATCAGGCGGCGGCTGGTGCCCATCGCGGTTTCCAGGTCGCGGATCGCCTGCATGAAGGCTTTCATCTCCGGCGGTTCGATCGACATGATGTGCTCGACGCTGCGGGTCGTGCGGTCCTCGGAGATGGTCTTTTCGACCAGGTTGGCCCCCAGGGCGATGGCGGCGATGTCCATGTCCCAGCCCGCCGTGTGGTCGGAATAGGCGATGGGGAAGGCGGGGAACATCCGCTTCAGGGTCGGGATCACCCGCAGATTGATGCTTTCCAGGCGCGCCGGGTAGCCTGAGGGGCAGTGGTGGATGATGATATTCTCGTTGCCTTCGCCGCGGATCACATCGACGGCGGCCTCGATCTCGCCGATGGTGGCGCTGCCGGTATCGATCTGCAGGCACATGCCGCTCTTGGCCGCGCGCTTCAGCAGCGGGAAGTGATTGACGTCGGCAGAGGCAATCTTGATCGAGTGGCAGCCGAGCTCGGCCAGGAAGTCGACCTCGTCGTCGAACGCGATGGTGGCGAAGAAGGCGAGGCCCAGCGAGTCGGAATAGGCCTTCAGCTCGCGCCATTCGTCCTGAGTCAGGCAGCGGCGGCAGAGGATGTCGTACAGCGGCTCGGAGACTGTCTCGGTCTCGTTCGTCTCGCGGTCGATCAGGATGTCATAGGTGAACAGCTGCTTGCGGTCGGCGACCAGCCGGTCGGGATCGAAGATCTGGAATTTCACCGCATCCGCCTTGGCCTCGGCGGCATAGCCGACCAGGCGCTTGGCCGAGGCCAGGCTGTCGTGCGTCGGGCCGGCCTCCAGGGTGATGAAACAGGGCTGGCCGTCGCCGACCCGCCGCGTGCCGAATTGAACCATGCCTAGGCTCCTCCCTGGGCGCTGCATTGCGGGTTTGCACCCGCCGTGCCGGCGCCGTTGCGCAGGACCCGCGCCAGCGTCTCGACCACGCGGTCGACGTCGCTGTCTGCCATGCCGGCGAACAGCGGCAGGGACAGGGTGCGGGCGTAGTAGCGGTTGGCGCCCGCCAGATCGAGGGCGCCGTAGCGTTGCTGGTAATAGGGCTGCAGGTGTACCGGGATGTAATGCACCTGGCTGCCGACGTTGGCGGCCTTCAGCGCCTCCATCACCTGCGCCCGGTCGATCCCGGCGGCGCCGAAGTCGATCAGCACCGGATAGATATGCCAGGCCGGCTCCGCGTGCGCCGAGCGCGCAATCGGCCGCACCAGCGGGGCCAGTGCGGCGAGTTGGCGGTCGTAGCGCTCGGCCAGGGTGCGGCGCCGGGCGACAAAGCGGCCCAGCTTCTTCATCTGGCTGAGGCCGAGGGCGCACTGGATGTCGGTGACCCGGTAGTTGAGGCCGATCTGCGGCATCTCGTAGTACCAGGGGTTGACCTTGCCGGCGGCGTCGAAGGCCATATCGGCATTCTGCAGCTCTGCTGCCTCGCGCAGCATGCCGTGCGAGCGTAGGCGCCGCAGCGTCACCGCCAGGTGGTCGTCATTGGTGGTGACGGCGCCGCCTTCGCCCATGGCGATGGTCTTTACCGGGTGGAAGGAGAAGGTGGTCATGTCGCTCAGCCTGCCATTGCCGATCGGCCCGCCGGCATCACCGGACGACAGATAGCGGCTGCCGATGGCATGGGCGGCATCGTCCACCACCGCCAGGCCGTGGCGCTCAGCCAGGTCGCGGATGGCGGCGAGGTCGGCGCACTGGCCGGTCAGGTGGACCGGGAACACGGCCTTGACGGGCCCGCCCGGCGTCGCCGCGGCGCGCGCCAGGGCCTCGGCCAGGTGGGCGGCTTCCATCAGGCCGCTGTCGGCATCGCAGTCGGCGAAGACCACCTCGGCGCCGGCCAGGCGCACGGCGTTGGCGGTGGCCAGGAAGGTGATACTGGGAACGATGACACGGTCGCCGGGGGCGAGATCCAGGGCCAGGGCGGCAATGTGCAGGGCGGCGGTGCCGTTGGCACAGGCGACGGCGTGGGCCGCGCCGGTGACCTCGCAGAGCGCGGCCTCGAAGGCGGCGACAGCCGGACCGGTGGTCAGCCAGTCGCTGCGTAGAACATCCACCACGGCCGCGATGTCGTCGTCTTCGATAAGCTGCCGGCCGTAGGGAAGAAAGGGCGCTTCCGCAGGGGTCATTTCTCGCTTTCTGCGATCATCGCCTGGAGACGCTCGGCGTTCAGCCAGTCCTCATTTTTGTTGCTGGCGAAGCGGAAGCCCGCGGGAACCGGCTTGGCGCCGGAATTGGGGAAGGTCTTGTGCATGCGTTCCCAGAACTCCGGCAGGATCATGTAGCGGTCTGCCAGCTCGTAGGTGCTGCGGGCGTCGTCCTCGGTGATCAGGGTCTCGTGGATCTTCTCGCCGGCGCGGATGCCGACGATACGCTGGGGCATGTCGGGCGCCATGTAGCTGGCGAGTTCGGTGATCTTCATGCTGGGGATCTTCGGCACGAAGATCTCGCCGCCCTTCATCTGGCCGAGGCAGGACAGTACGAAGTCGACACCCTGCTGCAGGGTGATCCAGAAACGGGTCATTTCCGCATCGGTGATCGGCAGGCTGTCGCTGCCTTCCGCAATCAGCCTGCGGAAGAAGGGGATCACGCTGCCGCGCGAACCGAGCACGTTGCCGTAACGCACCGCGGAGAAGCGGGTCCCGATCGAGCCGCTGAGGTTGTTGGCGGCAACGAAGATCTTGTCGGAAGCCAGCTTGCTGGCGCCGTAGAGGTTGACCGGGCTGGCCGCCTTGTCGGTGGAGAGGGCAATGACCCGCTTCACACCGCAGGCCAGCGAGGCGCGCACCACGTTCTCGGCGCCGATAACGTTGGTCTGGATGCATTCGAAAGGGTTGTATTCGGCGGCGGGCACCTGCTTCAGCGCCGCGGCGTGAACCACCACGTCGACCTCGCGCAGGGCGAGCTGCAGGCGGCTGGCATCGCGCACGTCGCCGATGAAATAGCGCATGGCCGGGTATTCTTCGACCGAGAGGCTCTGCCCCATCTCGTACTGCTTCAGCTCGTCGCGGGAAAAGACGATAACCCGCCGTGGCTTGTAGCGTTGCAGCACGGTGCGCACGAAGCGCTTACCGAATGAGCCGGTTCCGCCGGTCACCAGGACGGACTTGCCGTCGAGGTTGAAGCAGTCGCCGTTCGAGAATTTGTGTTCTTCCGAGGTCATAACACCATCGGTTATGCGCCTGAATCCTTAAAAATTAGTATGAATTGAAAATTAATTGGCGCTGCGGGGGAGGCCGGATCCCAGGAAAACCGGGCCTTTCGGCGATCGGTGTATTTCTAAAGATAAGGTTCCGGGGGCCGCCTGGCCGGTCAGGCACTCAACCACCACCGACTCGGGCGGGGGGCCCGACGCGCCCCTTGCGGCCCAGTCGGGCGGGCCGCTGAAGTGCTCGGCCGCGGTCCGCCGTCCGCCTGACAGAGGGGCGACGGTAACCGCCGGTGGCCTGCCCGGCGCTTGTCCGGCCCTGGGGGCATGCCGCCGCACTGTGTTCACGAAATGAACAATTCTATGAATAAACAAGCCAGGTCATTAAGTTGCCGGGTATTCGGTAATCAGATATGGCTCTCGCTGCTGCCGGGGCCGGGACTTTTCGGGATGTTGCCGCCGTGCTCTTGCCCGGCCGGCGCGATGCCCTATAAAGGGCTGCGTGGTCGGCTGCTGAGGGTCGGCGGGGTACTTTGCTCGACCTGCGCAGCCTGTGGGCGCAGACCGCGTTGCCCGTGGGCCAAGCAACGCTACTCGATTTGAGGGGAATCCAAGGTGCATATCGCGAGTAAGGGATTGAGCCGCCGCAGCCGGGCAGGTGGACGATGAGTGTTCTGGTGACCGGCGTTGCCGGGTTTATCGGTTCGCAGGTTGCCGCGCGGCTGATCGAGCGCGGCATCGCCGTGGTGGGCATCGACAACCTGAACGACTACTACGACCCGGCGCTGAAGCAGGCCCGGCTCGACGGGTTGACCGGCCACAACGGTTTCTCCTTCCGCCGACTGGACATACAGGACCGCGAGGCGATCCTGGCGCTGGCCGGCGAGTTCCCGGAGGTGACGGAGATCGTCCACCTGGCGGCCCAGGCCGGCGTGCGCTATTCGTTGGAGAACCCCTTCGCCTACATCGAAAGCAACGTGATGGGGCATCTCTGCATGATGGAGCTGGCGCGCCGCCTGCCGAAGCTGCGCCACTTTGTCTACGCCTCGTCCTCGTCGGTCTATGGCGGCAACAAGGAACTGCCGTTCTCCGTCGACCAGCGGGTCGACAAGCCGGTCTCGCTCTACGCCGCGACCAAGCGCGCCGACGAGCTGATGACCTATTGCTACGCCCATCTCTACGACCTGCCGAGCACCGGACTGCGCTTTTTCACGGTTTACGGTCCCTGGGGGCGGCCGGACATGTCGGCCTATATCTTCACCAAGGCGATCTTTGAAGACCGGCCGATCCGTATCTTCAATCACGGCGACATGCGGCGTGACTTCACCTACATCGACGATATCGTTGCCGGGGTCCTGGCGGTGATCGACCGGCCGCCGCAGCGCGATGGCGAAACGCCGCCGGCCCGTGTCTACAATCTCGGCAACCACCGCTCCGAGCCGCTGTTGCGCTTCATCGAACTGATCGAGGAGGCCTGCGGCAAGCCGGCGATCCGCGAATTCGACGAGATGCAGCCGGGCGACGTGCAGGAGACCTATGCCGACATCGAGCCGGCGCGCCGCGACCTGGGCTTCGAGCCGAAAACCTCCATCGACGAGGGCCTTCCGCGCTTCGTGGAATGGTACCGCCGCTATCATGGGGTCTGAAGCGGGCACATTCTGAACGGGACATTTAGGCCCGCCCGGCGCTTCGCCTCATTCCGGGGCGTCCCGCCGTGACTGTTTTCAATTTTTTAACATTAAAAAAGTGTACAAGAAAAATAATTTGCATTTCTTATGAGTGAAATATCTTATGGGCAGGCTTGGACGCCGGTTGCGGGCCGCTTTGGCCGCCGGGAAGGCTTGACCTGTCACAGCTATGTCCCTTGATTAGGGTCAGGAATGGCTTTAGTTCATTTCGCACTTGCAGCATTTCCCTAAGGTTGAGGATCGGCGCCGTTATGGACCGTTTGGACGCACTCGAAGCGCAATCCGTCTACATCCTGCGCGAGGCCTATGCGCGCATTGAGCCGATGGCCATGCTTTGGTCGCTCGGCAAGGATTCCAACGTAATGATCTGGCTGGCGCGCAAGGCCTTCCTGGGTCATGTGCCCTTTCCCGTGATGCACGTGGATACCGGCAAGAAATTCAAAGAGATGTACGAGTTCCGCGACCGCTATGCGGATGAATGGAAGCTCGATTTCAAGCGCGAGGTCTGCCCGCCGCTGGAGGAGATCGATCCCTCGCTGCCGCCGGCGGCGCGCTCGGCCGCGCGCAAGACCGAGGGGTTGCGCCAGGCCATCGCCAAGCATGAGTTGAAGGCGGTCATCGCCGGCATTCGCCGCGACGAGCAGGCGACCCGCGCCAAGGAACGCGTGTTCAGCCCGCGCGGCGAGACCGGCGCCTGGGATTTCCGTGACCAGCCGCCGGAGTTCTGGGACCAGTACAAGACCGATTTCCCGCCGGGCACCCATATCCGCATCCATCCGCTGCTGCAGTGGACGGAGCTCGACATCTGGCTTTACACCCGGCGCGAGGGCATTCCCATTGTGCCACTGTATCTGTCCAAGGACGGCAAGCGCTACCGCTCGCTCGGCGACGCGGACATTACTTCTCCGGTGGAGTCCGACGCGGCGACGATCGACGAGATCATCGCAGAGCTGGGCAGCACCAACACCTCGGAGCGCGCCGGACGCGCGATGGACCACGAGCACGAGGACGCCTTTGAGCGTCTGCGCGCTACGGGTTACATGTAAGGAAAGGCGGTGCGACAATGAAAGACGACGGCACCACGACCCTGACTGCGGACCAGTTGAAAGGCGATGCCTTGGCAGACGCTGAAATCGGAGACGCCCGCTCGCTGCATCGCATTGTGATCGTCGGCCATGTCGATCATGGCAAGTCGACGCTGATCGGGCGGCTGCTGTACGACACCGACTCCCTGCCGCCGGGAAAGGTGGAGGAACTGGAGGCGGTTTCCGCGCGCCGCGGCATGGCGATCGAATGGTCCTTCGTGCTCGACGCCTTCCAGGCCGAGCGTGACCAGGCGGTCACCATCGACACCACGCAGATCTGGTTCAAGACCGCGTTGCGCGATTACGTGATCATCGACGCACCGGGCCACCGCGAATTCCTCAAGAACATGGTCAGCGGCGCGGCCAGCGCCGATGCCGCCGTGGTGGTGATCGACGCCGCCGAAGGCGTGCGCGAGCAGTCGCGCCGCCATGCCTACCTGCTGCACCTGCTGGGGATCCGGCAGGTCGCGGTCGTGGTCAACAAGATGGACCTGGTCGGCTACGACGAGGCGCGTTTCAAGGAGGTCTCCAAGGAGATCACCGAGTATCTCGCGTCCATCGGCGCGACGCCTATGTTCATCGTGCCGATTTCGGCGCGTGACGGCGACAACATGGCCAAGCGCTCCCATCGCACGCCGTGGTACGACGGCCCGACGGTCCTCTCGGCCCTCGACAGCTTCCACGGCCATCCCGGCGTCGGTGCCCAGCCGCTGCGCCTGCCGATCCAGGATGTCTACAAGTTCGATGCCCGCCGCATCCTGGCCGGGCGCATCGAAAGCGGCAGCCTCGCGGTCGGCGATACCCTGCTGTTCTCGCCGTCCAACAAGACCGCGCGGGTGCGCTCTCTCGAGGCCTGGCCGGACGACTGCAGGCCCGAAAGCGCCGGTGCCGGCGAAGCCGTTGGCATCACCCTGGACGAGCAGATTTTCGTCGAGCGCGGCGAGATCGCCAGCCACGTGGAGAACCCGCCGAAGCTCAGCACGGTTTTTCACGCCCGGCTGTTCTGGCTCGGCCACAAGCCGCTGAGTGTCGGCAGCCGCTACAAGCTGAAACTGCTGACCCAGGAAACTGAGGTCACGGTGCAGTCGATCGAGCGCATCGTCGACACCCAGACCCTGGAACACGCCTCCGGCGATACGGTGGAGCGCAACGCGGTGGCCGAGGTCACCCTGCGCAGCCGCCAGGTGCTCGGCCTCGACGACTACGGCGACCTGCCCAAGACCGGCCGCTTCGTCCTGATAGAGGACTACGACACCGTCGGCGGCGGCGTCATCTCCATGGAAGGCCTGCCCGACCAGCGTCAGGCCGTAGAGGTGAAGTCGACCAACGTCATCTCGGTGGAGCACCGCCTGACCGCCGATACGCGCGCCGCGCGCAACGGCCACCGCGGCGGCGTGCTGTGGTTCACCGGCCTGTCCGGTGCCGGCAAGTCGACCCTGGCTATGGAGGTCGAACAGCGCCTCTTCGCCAAGGGCTATCATGTCTATGTGCTGGACGGCGACAACGTGCGCCGCGGCCTCAACGCCAACCTCGGCTTCTCGCCGGAGGACCGCACGGAGAACATCCGCCGGGTCGGCGAGGCGGCGGCGCTCTTCGCCGATTCCGGCATCATCTGCATCACCGCCTTCATCTCGCCGTACCGGGTCGACCGTGACCGGGCCCGTGCCTCGGCGCCGGGCCGTTTCCACGAGATCTACATCAAGGCGGACGTCGAGACCTGTGAACAGCGTGACCCCAAGGGCCTCTATAAGAAGGCCCGGTCCGGCGAGATCGCCCAGTTCACCGGCGTCTCGGCGCCCTACGAGCCGCCGGTGGCGCCGGATCTGGTGGTCGACACGGCCAGCGAGAACGTCGCCGACTCGGTTGAGCGCATCGTCCGCTACATCGAGAAGTCCTTTACCCTGCAAAAGGGCGAAGAGGCCTGACAGAGAGCGCCGTTTTCGACCGGGAGAGCCCAGCCTGCCGCGCCCGGTAGGAGAATACCGCTTAGCTGGTGGCCGCGGCTTGGCGTTCCTCGGCCTCGCGCCGCATTTCCTGGCGTCGGGTGATCAGCGAGGCGGCCAGCACGCCGGTCGCCACAAGGCCGACCAAGATGGTGCAGACCGCGTTGATCTCCGGCGTCACGCCCAGGCGCACTTGACTGTAGATCCTCATTGGTAAGGTGGTCGAGGCCGGGCCACTGGTGAAGCTGGCGATCACCAGATCGTCGAGCGACAGGGTGAACGACAGCAGCCAACCGGCGACCACCGCCGGGGCGATGATCGGCAGGGTGATCTGGAAAAAGGTGCGGGCCGGCGGGCAGCCGAGGTCCATGGCCGCTTCCTCGATGGAACGGTCGAAGCTGACCAGGCGAGACTGCACCACCACCGCCACGTAGCACATGGAGAAGGTGATGTGCGCAATGGTGATGGTAACAAAGCCTCGATCCAGCGCGACGGCCACGAACATCAGCAGCAGTGACAGGCCGGTGATGACGTCGGGCATCACGAGTGGTGCGTAGATCATGCCGGAGAACAGCGTGCGCCCGTGGAAGGTCCCGAAGCGTGACATAACCAGGCCGGCGAGGGTGCCCAGCACGGTGGCAAAGCAGGACGAGGTGAAAGCCACTTTCAGAGTCATCCAGCCGGCACTGAGCAGGCTCTCGTTCTGCAGCATCTCGCCGTACCACTTGGTGGAGAAACCGGCCCATACGGTGACCAGCCGCGATTCGTTGAAGCTGTAAACAATCAGCAGTGCGATCGGCAGGTAGAGAAACAGGAAGCCCAGGAACAGCGACCCGATATTGAACCACGTCAGTCCTTGCCGCATGACCTTAAGCCTCCGCCCGTGCGTTGCGTTCCTGTATGCGCTGGAACAGCACGATCGGGATGACCAGCACCAGCAGCAGCAGGACGGCGACGGCGGAGGACAGCGGCCAGTCGCGATTGTAGAAGAACTCGCTCCACAAGGTCTTGCCGATCATCAGGGTTTCCGAGCCGCCCAGCAGGTCGGGGATGACGAACTCGCCAACCGCCGGAATGAACACCAGGAAGCAGCCCGCGATGATGCCGGACAGCGACAGCGGTATGGTAATCACCCAGAACGCCTTGATCGGCCGGCAGCCGAGGTCCGCCGCGGCCTCCAGCAGGTTGAGGTCCATTTTCTCCAGGTTGGCGTAAAGCGGCAGCACCATAAAGGGCAGGTAGGAATAGACGATGCCGATGTAGACCGCTGTATCGGTGTTGAGAATGGTCAGCGGCTCACTTATTACGCCCAAGTTTATCAGTGCGAGGTTGAGCAGGCCTTCCTTCTTCAAAATGCCGATCCAGGCATAGACGCGGATTAGGAACGACGTCCAGAACGGCAGGATCACCAGCATCAGCAGCGCAAAGCGCCAGCGCCGCGGCGACCGCACCATGCCGTAGGCAATGGGATAACCCACCGATAGTGTGATCAGCGTCGCGATCGAGGCGATCTTCAGCGAACTGAGATAGGAATTGATATAGAGGGGGTCATCAAACAGAAAGGTATAGTTATCCAGCGTTGCGTGAAACGCGATCCAGCCGTTTTCCGCGAAGGTGATCAGCGCCGTATAGGGAGGAATTGCCACCACAGTTTCGGCAAAGCTGATCTTCAGAACGATCAGGAAGGGGGTGAGAAAAAAAGCGAGGAGCCAGACGTAGGGGATTGCGATCACCGCGCTGCGGCCGGAAAACCCCAGGCGCTTCAGCACGTCGCCGGTCAGCCGGTAGGGCGGAAACAACATCAGCCGGGCGTGCAGCCCGGCCAGGGCCCCGGCGTTTGCCGTGTCGCCGCTGACCAGGGCGACCTTGTCGGCGGGATCGGAATGCGGCGGAGTGGCCATGCCGGTGTCCTCAGCTCTGCAGGACGACGGCGGCGTTGGGCGTCCAGGTCAGATAGACCCGTTCTTCCCAGGTAATCGGCCGCTCGATCAGGCGCGCCATGTTGGCCTGGGTGACGGTCGCCATTTTGCCGCTGTCCAGCTTCACGTGATAGATCGACAGGTTGCCGAGGTAGCCGATGTCCCAGACCTCGCCGGCAATGCAGTTGCGCGTCCCGGGCGGCGGCGCCTCCTTGGAGATCATCATCTTTTCGGGCCGCAACGCGACCCAGACCTGACGGCCTTCTGGCTCGTCGCCGCTGGGTCCAGTCTCGATGACGCAGCCGGCGTCGGCGCTCTGCACCAGCATGTGGTCGCCCTCGCGTCCGCTGACGCGGCCTTCCAGGATGTTCACCTCGCCGATGAAGTCGGCGACATAGCGCGAGTTGGGGAATTCGTACAGCTCGCCCGGGGTCGAGACTTGGGCGATGCGGCCGTGGTCCATCACCGCGATGCGGCTGGACACGGTCATCGCCTCTTCCTGGTCGTGGGTCACGATCACGAAGGTGATGCCGGTCTCTTCCTGGATGTTCATCAGCTCGAACTGGGTCTGGGTGCGCAGGTTCTTGTCCAGCGCGCCCAGCGGCTCGTCGAGCAGCAGCATCTTCGGCTTCTTCACCAGGCTGCGGGCCAGGGCGACGCGCTGGCGCTGGCCGCCGGAGAGCTGATGTGGCTTGCGCCTGGCGAAGGAGCCGAGCTGCACCATCTCGATGACCTCGGCAACGCGGCGGTCGATCTCCTCCTTCGGCACGCCGTCCTGCTTCAGGCCGAAGGCGATGTTCTTTTCCACGTTCATGTGCGGGAACAGGGCATAGGACTGGAACATCATGTTGACCGGCCGCTGATAGGGCGGCACGCCCGACATGTCCTCGCCCTCCAGCAGGATCTTTCCCTCGGACGGAGTCTCGAATCCGGCCAGCATGCGCAGCAGGGTCGTCTTGCCGCAGCCCGAGGGGCCGAGCAGCGAGAAGAACTCGCGCTTGTAGATGTCGAGGGACACATTATCGACGGCGACGAAATCGCCGAAGCGCTTGGTGACACCGACGATCTGCACGTGGGGCTTTTCGTTGGGGTCGTTCCACGGGGCCCAGCGTTGCCGTGCGGCTGAACTGCCGCTGCGTGCCGCGTTTGCGGCGGTTCCTACGTCACTCATCCGATCATCCCCCGCCGCTCATCGCCCCGCTTGCACAGCTCCAATCGGTAGCCTGCAAGATGCTCCCAAAAGCAATCGGCCCCGCTCCCTTGCCAGGGGCGGGGCCGTTGGCCGAACTTACTGGCCGCTCTTCACCTTGGTCCACAGGCGGGTGACCACCCGCTGAACCTTCGGGGAATAGGGAGACACCGTGTAGAGTTTCTCCACCGCCGCCGGAGAGGGATAGATTGCGGCATCGCCGATCACGTCCTCGTTCAGGAGCGCCTGGGAGTCCTTGTTGCCGTTGGCATAGTAGACGTAGTTGGACGCCTTGGCCGCGACTTCGGGCTTCATGATGTAGTTCAGGAAAACGAGGGCGTTGTCCGGATGCGGGGCATCGGCGGGAATTGCCATCTGGTCGAACCACATCAGCGCGCCCTCGTCGGGGATGACGTAGTTCAAGGTGACGCCGTTGTTGGCTTCGCCGGCGCGGTCGCGGGCCTGCAGCACGTCGCCCGACCAGCCGATCGCCAGGCAGATGTCGCCGTTGGCCAGACCGTTGATGTATTCGGACGAGTGAAACTTCTGAATGTAGGGGCGCACCGCCATCAGCACGTCTTCGGCCTTGGCGATCACATCGGGGTCCTGGCTGTCCGGGTCCTCGCCGATGTAGTTGAGCGCCGCCGGGATCAGTTCGGTCGGCGCGTCCAGCACGTGGATGCCGCAGTCGGCGAACTTGGAGACCACTTCAGGATCGAAGAACATCTTCCAGGAGTTGACCGGCGCATCGGGCATGCGCTCATTGATCATTGCCTCGTTATAGCCGATGCCGGTGGTGCCCCACATGTAATTGATCGAGTAGTCGTTGCCCGGATCGTACTTGAGGGTCCGCTTTTCCACGACGTCCCACATACTCTTCAGGTTCGGCAGCTTCGACTTGTCGAGCTTCTGGAACACGCCGGCCTGGATCTGGCGGGCCAGGAAGGTGCCGGTAGGCACCACGACGTCGTAGCCCGAGCTACCGGCCAGCATCTTGGTCTCCAGGACTTCGTTGGAATCGAAGACGTCGTAGACGACCTTGATGCCGGTGTCCTTCTCGAACTCCTCCAGGATCGACTCGTCGATGTAGTCGGACCAGTTGTAGACGTTGACGACCTTGTCCTGGGCCTGGGCCGGGCCCGTTGCCAGGGCGAGCGCGAGCAGCGCACCCGCCGGGGCGAGAATTTTGGATGTGATCATACCTGCTTCCCTGTTGACGTGACTTCATGGCAGCGCTTATGCGCGGCTTATCGGCCTCTGGGGCCCTTCCTCCTTTGATATCAAGCGTCCGGGCGGCGCTTGTCAATCCCAGATCCTGCCCGGATCCTGCCCAGATCGGGCCCGGATCGGGCCTCGACGGCGCGCGAAATGCCGTGGAATCGTTCGTGTTCCCGGCAATTCTCCCCGCCCTCTCCCTGTTCTCCCTCCGGGGCCCCAGGGGGAGCACCGGGGGACTGCCCTAACTTCGCCGTTTTTGCCCGGCAAACCTTCCTGCGAATATCCCGTCGAACACTCAGGCAAATATCTAGGTTGAGGAGGGGCTGTGGTTGACGATACCCTGACAACCCAGGGGTTTCCCCGACTCAACCTCGGGTGGCTCGGTTTTGCGCCGGGCGCCAATGCTGGGAGGCATCGGGCGGGGCGTTTTGACATTAGGGTGTGTAGGCCCCGCGAGAGCTTGCGGCGCGTCTACCGGGCGAAGAATGGTGGCGGGCCAAATTTGTCACACCCGGGTGGATGCGTTGCGGATTAGGCACTTGGCGGCGTATCTTTAAGCAACAGACTGGGCACGGCATTGCTCTCCCACCGCAGGTTTAGGATTTCGTTAAGAAATTGGGGTTCACGATTGACGGGTTCCGGGTTACAGCCGGGACGGTGCGAAGATCAGGAAAACGATAATGAGACTCCTAACCGGAGTCCTGGGGATGGCATTGCTGGGTCTTTCCGCGTGCGCGGAGCTGGGCATCCAGTTCCCCGATTTTCGCGGTCCGGCAGCGGAAACCGCGAGCCCTGTGCCTGTCGAGCAGGCATTGAGCAACGCGGGCAGGTTTCCTGAGGACGTGACGGAAGATGTGGCCAAACTCAAGCCGCCGCCGCCGCTGCCGATCCGTAAGCCGGAAGTTCCCCAGGCCGCCATTGAAGCGACGCGTGTGCCCCAGGTCGATCCCGACTCGCTGGTCGGGCTCGACTTTGAGCGCACGACTGCCCTGTTGGGGGCCCCCGCGCTGCTGATCGAGGAACCGCCGGCGAAGATCTGGGCCTACAACGGCGCCAGTTGCGTCTTACATGTATTTTTCTATCCGAAGGTCGGTGGCAGCGATTTCCGTGTTCTGACGTATGAAGTGAAGGGCGGGCCGGAAGGCGAGGTGGCCAAGGCCGGTGAGGCCAAAGCCGGCGAGTCCAAGGATTTCGCCCGTCTTTGTTTGGGTGAACTGCTGGGGCAGGCCGAGGCGAAACGGGCGAACGACGCGACAGCGCCCGTGCAGCCGGTGAATGGGACGGCCGGCGGCAGTTAGAGCTCCTTCGATGTGCGAGGTGCAGGCAAACAGTAAGGGGGCGCCGATGGCGCAAATGAGATGATGGCTGTACAGCCGGTCGTGACAGAGACCAATTTCAACCGTGTGTTCATCGTCGACGACGATGATCTGTTCCGCGAATCGCTGGGACTGAACCTGGCCGAGGAAGGCTACGAGGTGGTCGACTTCGCCAACGGCGAAAGCGCCCTCGAATTCATGATGTCCGGCGAGGAGGCCGAGGCCGTGCTGCTGGATTGGCGCATGCCGGGCCTCGACGGCCTTGCGGTGCTGCGCCGCATGCGCGAGTGCCGCATCCAGACCCCGGTGATCTTCCTCACCGTGCTGAGCGACGAGATCTACGAGGAAGCCGCCTTGAAGTGGGGCGCCGTCGACTTCATCGACAAGTCGCGGCGTCTGCCGATCATCCTGCAGCGCCTGAAGCTGATCACCGAGGGCGTGAAGCCCTCGGCCGAGGGCGGCGGCCCGACGCCGGCGGTGATCCGTAACGGCCCGCTGGAGCTGAAGACAGACATCAGCCGCGCCTTCTGGGACGGCAAGCAGGTCGACCTGACGCTCACCGAGTTTGCCATCGTCCTGTTCCTGGTCGCCCAGCAGGGCGGCGACGTCTCCTACCGCCAGATCTACGACATCGTGCGCGGCAAGGATTTCGTGGCCGGCTACGGGCCGGACGGCTATCGGGCCAACGTGCGCTCCTTCATCAAGCGCATCCGCAAGAAATTCCGCGACGTCGACGACAATTTCGACGGCATCGAGAACTATCCCGGCTTCGGCTACCGCTGGCACGATCAGAGCGGCAAGGGCGGGGCCTGACTGTCATGGTGGCCCGGGTAGAAGGGCCGGCGCCGCCGCCGGTTTCCAGCAGCTTCTACTTTGGGCTACCGTTCCGCTCGCTGATCAGCAAGCTGGTGCTGCTGCTGGTCATCTTCTGTGCGGTGCCGATCATCCTCTACGTCCAGTTCCGCGAGGCCGACGCGGAAAAGCGCTTCCTGCTGATGGAGAGCGTGCGCGAGCAGGGCCGCATGGTGGCTGAAAGCCTGCGGCCCCTGCTGGAGCAGCAGGAAATCTCCTCCCTGCCGCTGCTGAACGACGAGGTGGCGCGCTTTGCCACCAAGCAGACCGGGGTGAAGGTGCTGTTCCGTCCGGCCGGCGAGTTCGGTGCCGAGAGCTTCTTCTTCGTTGCCTCGCAGCCGACCATCGCGCCGACCGAACTGGCCGAGGAGCGTGACCGCCTGGTCGAGCGCGGCGTCTTCGACAATCTGGCGCAGAGCTGCTGGGGCGAACTGTCCATGGCGTTGCGCCACCGCCGGCCCTCGGGCGCCGAGGAACTGCTGACCTCGATCACCCCGATCAACACCGGCGCCGGCTGCTGGGCGGTCATCACCACCCACTCGACCACCGAGTTCCTCGGCACCTCGATCGACCAGCCATACTGGAAGACCATCGAGGTGCGCATCGCCGCCGCGATCTACTTTGCCATGGCGATTTTCACCATCGGCCTCTTTGTGTCGATCTGGCGTGGCCTGATGCGTTTCCGCCGTCTGGCGCGCAGCATCCGCACGGGGGCCAGCCACGTCAGCTTCGCTCAACAGAACCGGGTGCCTGAACTGGCGCCGGTGGCCGAGGAATTCGACCGCATGACCATGGCCCTGCAGGATTCGGCCGAGAGCATCCGCCTCGCCGCCGAGGACAACGCCCATGCCTTCAAGACACCGATCGCCATCATGCGCCAGTCGCTGGAGCCGCTGCGCCGCCTGGTGGCGCCGGAGGAGGTGCGCGGCCAGCGCGCCCTTGATGTGCTGGAGGTCTCCATCGACCGCCTCGACCACCTGGTTGCCTATGCGCGCCGGTTGGAGGAAACCACCGCCGAGCTGCTCGACCCGCCGCGTCAGCGTATCTCGCTGACCCACATGGTCGAGCGCATGCTGTCGGCCTACGCCGACACCTTCGCCAGCCGCCGCCTGATCCTCGACGCCCGCCTGCAGCCGGACATCAGCGTGCTGGCCGGCGAGGACCTGGTCGAGACGGTGCTGGAAAACGTCATCGACAACGCCATCGAGGTGTCGCCGAACGGCTCGAAAATCATCGTCGAGTTGCGCGCCGTGCAGGGGCGCGCGGAACTTTCCGTGCTCGACCGCGGCCCCGGCGTGCCCCACGGTGAACTGACGCGGATCTTCGAACGCTACGTTTCCCTGCGCTCCAAGCCCAGGCCCGCCGCCGGCGGCGCCGGGGAAGAAGACGACGGCGGCGAGGTCGGCCCGCACATGGGCATAGGCCTGTGGATCGTGCGCCGCAACCTGCAGGCGATCGGTGGCAGTGTCCGGGCGGAAAACCGTCCTGACGGCGGCCTCGCCATGGTCATGCGCTTCCTGCTTGCCGACTGATCCCTTTTAATCCCTTTCTACGCCTGACCCATAGGTTGTTTTTCCCGGATCTCTTTCTGGGCGGGCCGCGGCGGCGGCTCCCTAATTATTGCTAAATTGTTTATTTTTCTGGGTTCGGCGCCACAACTTTGACGCACCAAATAGTTGCGGCGGCGCGCTACCTTGGCGTCGATGCGGAGCAAACGGACGTCTCATGTTGTCAGCCTTGGCAGCGTTCCCCTCGGCCCATTGGGGAGCGAGCCGGACGGCATGGGATCGGAAAGGGGAAGCACTCTGACGGCCCCTCCCTTCGGGTACTCCCCCGAGCTTCCCCTTCGCCGGCCGGGTGGCCCGAAAGCCCGGCCGGCGACCTCCGCTATGCATGCTCCCGCGACACTGCCCGGTGGCATTGCGTCTAGCCTGCGCCGGCTGCGCGGCCTGCATCAGCGTCTGTCGCTCTGCCGCGTCAGTCTGGCCCCCGGCTGCGACAGCCGGCTCTGCGCCATCGACGACCGCTCGCTGATTGCCGAGCTGGCCGACGACGGCACGCTGATCCTGATTTTCATCCATCCCGCGGGTGTCGACGATGCGGCGGCGGCCAGCGGTGTCTGCACCCGCCTGGAACAGGCCCTGCGGCAGGGCGGCGTGCCGCTGTGGGCCCTGCGGATCGCCATCCTGCACTGCGACGCCGCGGCCATCGACGATAGCGACACCACCCGCGACGCCCTGCTGGATCTGCCCGCCCGCCCGCTGCTGAGCCCCGCAGGCCCTGTTGGCGACAGGGGCGTCGAGAGGGCCTCCGGAGGGGGCAGCGAGAACCTCTGTGACAGGGCCGCCGCGTTGTCTGCCTGACGGCGCCCTTTAAGCCGGCGGCCTCCGGGCCGCGACCTAAGCGGCCTTGCCGTTTTTCCCCCGCAGCCCGACCGAACCTTCCAGTGCCGGATAGTAAAGCGCCATGGTCAGGCCGCGCGCCGCCGTGAACAGCATCAGGCTGAGCCACAGGCCGTGGTTGCCGAGCAGCGGCGGCAGCAGCCAGTTGGTGGCGAGGAAGACGCCCAGCGACAGCACCATGGCGTTGCGCATGGCGGCGGTGCGGGTGGCGCCGATGAAGATGCCGTCCAGCAGGAAGCTCCAGATCGAGACCAGCGGCGAGGCGACCATCCACCACAGATAGGTTTCGGCGCTGAGGCGGACCTCGGGCAACGAGGTGAACACCGCGATGATCAGGGGGCCGCCCAGCAGCAGGGCGAGGCTGGCCACCAGCGCGCCGCCCAGGCCCCACAGGCTGCAGACCACAACGGCGCGGCGGAAGGTGCGGCGGTTGTCGGCACCGTGGGCGCTGCCGGCCAGGATTTCGGCGGCGTGGGCGAAACCGTCCAGGCCGTGCGAAACGAAGGACTGGAACTGCATGAGGATGGCGTTACCGGCCAGCACCACGTCGCCGAAGCCGGCGCTTTCCGAGGTGAAGATGCCAAAGGCCAGCACCAGGCAAAGGGTGCGCAGGAAAATGTCGAAGTTGACCCGCATCAGCGCGGCGAGGCGCGCTGGGTCCTTCAGCCGCACCCAGTCACCCCGCCAGCCCCCCGGCCGGTCCTGGGCGCCGGGCAGGCGGCCCAGACTGTGCAGGGTCAGGGCCAGGCCGGCCAGCGCCGCGCTGCTCTCGGCGATCAGCGTCGCCCAGGCGACGCCGGCGACGTCCCAGCCGAGTCCCAGCACGAAGACCAGGTCGAGCAGGATATTCACGCCGTTCACCAGGATCTGCAGGGCCAGCGCGGCGCGCGGGCGCTGCACGCCCAGCAGCCAGCCGAGCACCACGTAGTTCACCAGCGCCGCCGGGGCGCTCCACACGCGGATGTCGAAGTAGATGGCGGTCTGCCCTTCGACCTCGGCGCTGGCGTCCATGGCCCACAGCGCGACCTGGCCGAGCGGCGCCTGCAACAGGATGATCAGCGCGCCGAAGCCGAGCGCCAGCGCCAAGGGACGCAGCAGGCAGGCACGCAATTCGGCCGAGTCGCCGGCACCGTGGGCCTGGGCGGTGAAGCCGGTGGTCCCCATGCGCAGGAAACCGAAGCCCCAGAACAGGAAGCTGAAGATGACGCTGCCGACGGCGACGCCGCCGATATAGCTGGCATCCGGCAGATGGCCGACCACGGCGGTGTCGACCGCGCCCAGCAGCGGCGTGGTCAGATTGGCCAGGATGATCGGCCCGGCAAGCTGCCATACGCGGCGGTGCCAGGCGCCGTCGAGGTCGCCGGGGCGCAAGCCAGGATTGCCAGGCGGCGCTGAGGGCGTGCCGGGAGGTGTATCGGACGGCGGCGGGACGCTGGCGGTCATCGGAGGCGGCAAAGTCGGATTGCGGTTGGGCGGCGATCATAAGGACCCGGGCTGCGATCGCAAAGGCTGACCAGCCTTGCAGGGAATGCACTGTGGCACGGCTTGGCCTTCCCGGCCGGTATCACTAAGATGCCGCCCGCACGGCACCGCCCACCCCGTCACCTGCGGGGCGCGGCCAAGGCATTCAATTGGTAATCGAATGACCGGCCCGGGAGCCTCCGGGGTTTCCACCAGGGCCGGCACAACAAGTTCCGAGGGGCGTATGGCGATTCAGCATCCTTATCTTCTCTTTCTCGGCGACGCGCCGGACCCGCTCGCGGCCAAGACCGCGCAGGGCGTTGCCCACTGGCGCCCGGAATGGTGCGTCGGCCAACTGCGCCTCGACGGCTGCAAGGCCAACCTCGGTCTCACCGACATGACCCTGGAGGAAGGCCTCGCCGCCGGTGCCAAGACCCTGGTCATCGGCGTCGCCAACCGTGGCGGCGTGTTCTCGGAGAAATGGATCTCGCTGCTGGAGCAGGCATTGCTGCTGGGCTACGACCTTGCCGCCGGCCTGCACAACCGCCTTGCCGACGTCGCGGTGTTGAAGGCGGCGGCGGGACAGCATGGCCGCCAATTGTTCGACGTGCGCCACCCGACCCGGGAGTTTGACGTCGCGAACGGCAAGAAGCGCAGCGGAAAGCGCCTGCTGGCGGTGGGTACCGACTGCTCGGTCGGCAAGATGTACACCACCCTGGCCATCGAGAAGGAAATGAAGAAGCGCGGCATGAAGGCGGACTTCCGTGCCACCGGCCAGACCGGGATCCTGATTGCCGGTCAGGGGGTCTCCATCGACGCAGTGGTGGCCGACTTCATCTCGGGCGCCGTGGAATATCTCTCGCCTGCCAACGATGCCGACCACTGGGACCTCATCGAAGGGCAGGGTTCGCTGTTCCATGCCTCCTTCGCCGGCGTATCGCTGGGCCTGCTGCATGGCGCCCAGGCCGATGCCCTGGTGCTGTGCCATGAGCCGACGCGCCAGCACATGCGGGGGCTGCCCGAGTATCCCCTGCCGACGCTGCAGGCCTGCATAGACGCGAACCTGGCGGCGGCCCGCCTGACCAATCCGGACGCGCACTTCGTCGGCATCGCGGTCAACACCTCCCAGATGGATAAGAGCAGCGTTGAGGCCCACCTGCGGCGTCTGGAGAACCAGCACAACCTGCCCACGGTCGATCCTTTTGCCGAAGGTGTGGCCCCGATCGTCGATCGTCTCGTTTGAGGCCGCCCCGATGACGGTTCTCAAGGTCCACAGTGAATCCTGGCCGATCCGCGGCACCTTCACCATTTCGCGCGGCAGCAAGACCACCGCCGAGGTGGCTGTGGTCGAGCTGACTCGCCATGGGGATGTGGGGCGCGGCGAGGCAGTGCCTTACGCGCGCTACGGCGAAACCATGCAGAGTGTCATAGACCAGATCGAAAGCCTGCACGGTGCTCTGGCAGAGGGCCTAGACCGCGAGGGCCTGCAGGCCCTGCTGCCGGCCGGGGCCGCGCGCAACGCCGTCGACCTGGCATTCTGGGACCTGGAATGCAGGCAAAGCGGCAAGCGCCATTGGGAGCTGGCTGGACTGCCCGAGCCCAGTCCGGTGACCACCGCCTTCACCCTGTCGCTCGACAGCGTGGAGAACATGGGCCGCAAGGCGGCGGAGAATGCAACGCGGCCGCTGCTGAAGCTGAAGTTGGCCGGCCCGGAGGACCTAGACCGGGTCGCTGCAGTGCGTGCCCATGCGCCAAAGGCCCGCATCATCGTTGACGCCAACGAGGGCTGGACGGCTGCGCAGTATAGCGAACTGGCTCCCAAGCTGGTCGGCCTCGGCGTTGAGATGATCGAGCAGCCCTTGCCGGCCGGCGACGATGCGGCACTGGCCGGGATCGAGCGGCCGGTGCCGGTTTGTGCCGATGAGTCCTGCCACGACACCGCAACGCTGGCGGCGCTGAAAGGCCGCTACGACATGATCAATATCAAGCTCGATAAGACTGGCGGCTTGACCGAGGCTTTGAAGCTGAAGGCCGCCGCGGAGGCGGAGGGCTTCGGCATTATGGTCGGCTGCATGCTGGCCACCTCGCTGGCCATGGCGCCGGGTGTGCTGCTGGCACAGGGCGTACCGGTGGTCGACCTTGACGGCCCGCTGCTGCTGGCCGAGGACCGCGACCCGGCGCTGAAGATCGAGGACAGCCTGGTCCATCCGCCTTCCGCCACCCTCTGGGGGTAAGTTGCCATGTTGAAGACAGCCGTCGCCGCCGTCCTGCTGTTGCCGTTTCTCCTCCTGTCCTCGGTAGCCGGGCCGGCTCTGGCGGCCGATTATGCGGAAGGGCAGATCTGGAGCTACCACACGCGCCCGGGCGAGGAAGACTCGCGCCTCTACATCGTGCGCATCGACCGCGAGCTCAGCGCCAAGCCGATCTTCCACATCTACGTCGACGGCCTGAAGCTGAAAAATCCGCTGATGACCGGCGGGGTCCAGGATCATCTGCCGCACGCGCCGGTCAGCCAGGAATCGCTCGACGCCAGCGTCGTCACGCTGCTGAAGTCCGACGCGCCGATGCCCAACGTCGCCGAGGGCTATTCCCTCTGGCGCCTCGCCTTCGGCCGCGGCCAGGCGGGCGTCTTCACCATGCCGGTGCAAGAGGTTGTCCAGTACATCGAGGACGCCTTCAACAAGCCGAAGTGAGCCCGCTGGCAGCGTTCCGTGCCGTGGAAGATACCGGGCCGCGAAGATGTTGATGTTAGGGTGACGCCGTCATGAACCGGGCCATCGATCTCTACTGCGAACGGGTCGGGCCGGGGCTGTGGGCCGAACCGCTCAACGCGCTGACCAACCTCGCCTTTATCCTGGCGGGCATTCTGCTGGTTGTCGCGCTGCGCCGCGCCGATCCTGCCGTGCGGCAGGATCCCGCGATGACCGCCCTGATCGGCCTGGTGCTCGTCATCGGTATCGGCAGCGGCCTGTTCCACATCTTCGCACAGGTCTGGACGGTGCTGGCCGATGTCATCCCCATCGCGCTCTTCATCCTGCTCTACATGTATCTCGCCTTGCGCCGCCTCGTCGGACTGCCGCTGTGGGGCTGTCTCGCCGGTGTCGCCGTCGTGCTGCTGCTCACCGTGGTCATGCCGTCGGTCTTCGGTTTCAGCGTCGCCACCTACGGCGTCGCCCTGGCGGCCATGCTGGCGGTCGGCGGCTTTCTTCATTTCGGGCGGCGTCACCCGGCGGGGCCGGCCATCCTCACCGCTGCCGGGGTTTTCGCCATCTCGCTCGCCTTGCGCACCGCCGACCTGCCGCTCTGCGCGGCTTTGCCGATCGGCACCCACTTCCTCTGGCATCTGCTGAACGCCGTCGTGCTGTATCGTCTCACCAGCACCATGATGACCCATGGCCAGCGGGGGTTGGCATGACGCAGGATACCGCGGCAGCCGGCGGGGCGGGCTTCTCGCTGCAGGCGGCAGGCGCCGGTGTGCTGGCCGCCTTCGTCGGCTTCGCCAGTTCCTTTGCCGTGGTGCTTCAGGGGCTGCTCGGCATCGGCGCCAGTCAGGCCGAGGCGGCCTCCGGTCTCATGGCCCTGTCGCTCGCCATGGGCCTCTGCGGCATTTATCTCTCCCTGAAGACGCGTATGCCGATCTCGGTGGCCTGGTCGACCCCCGGCGCGGCGCTGCTGGCGACGACCGGTGTGGTCGAAGGGGGATTTGCCGGGGCCGTCGGCGCCTTCCTGATCTGCGGCCTGCTGATCGTCATCGCCGGCTTGTGGAAGCCGCTCGGGCGCTGGGTCGGCGCCCTTCCGCCGGCGCTGGCCAACGCCATGCTGGCCGGCGTCCTGCTGACCTTCTGCCTGGCGCCGGTGCGGGCGGTGGCGGAGGGCCCGGAACTGGCGTTGCCGGTGATCCTCGCCTGGGCCGCCACTTGGCGCTTCAAGCGGCTCTATGCCATCCCCGTGGCTCTGCTGGTTGCGGTGGTGGCCATTGCGCTGACCACGGATATGCCGACGCTGGATGGCGCGGTCCTGCTGCCGCAGCCGCTGTTCATCGTGCCGGAATTTTCCTTTGGTGCGCTGGTGGGCGTTGCCCTGCCGCTGTTCATCGTCACCATGGCCTCGCAGAACGTTCCCGGCATCGCGGTGTTGAATGCCAACGGCTATCGCCCGGCTCCGGGGCCGCTGTTCGCCGTCACCGGTATATTCTCCCTGCTGTCGGCGCCCTTGGGCGGCCATGCGGTGAACCTCGCTGCCATCACTGCCGCTCTCTGCGCCGGCGAGGACGCCCATCCCGATCCCCGCCGGCGCTATTGGGCGGCGGTGGTGTCGGGTGCCGGCTATGTGATCTTCGGATTGCTGGCCGGCGCGATCACCGCCTTCGTCGCGGCGGTGCCGGCCTATCTGATTCTCACGGTGGCGGGGCTCGCGCTGCTCGGCGCCTTCGGCTCGGCGCTCAGTGAGGCCATGGCGTCGGCTGAGGACCGCATTCCCGCCATCGTCACGTTCCTGGGCACGGCCTCGGGCCTGTCGTTCTTCGGCATCGGCAGCGCCTTCTGGGGCCTGCTGGCCGGCCTCGCCCTGCTGGCGCTGATGCGCTGGCGGCCTTCCCTGGGGCGTTAGGCGCCTTCCTTCACCCAACCTTTCTCGAAGACCACGCGTTCGGCGCCGGTGAAGCGGCGCTGGCGTTCCAGTTCGGCTTCCAGGCGCTGCATCCGCGCGGCGGAGAGTTTCACCTTGGGCTCCAGCCACAGGCCCTTCACGCGCAGGGTCCCGGTGTCGCGTTCGTGCTTCATGTCGATGCGGCCGATCAGGTTGTCGCCTTCCAGCAGCGGAAAGACGTAGTAGCCGTACTGGCGCTTGGCCGCCGGCACGAAGACCTCGATGCGATAGTGAAAGCCGAACAACCGTTCAGTGCGCTTGCGGTCGCGGATCAGCGGGTCGAAGGGGCTGAGCACGCGCAGACGGTTCGGCGGCTCGGGCAGGTCGGCGCAGGGGTCCATGTCGGCGAAGCAGAAAGCGGGGCGGGGTCTGGATTTTCCAGAGCCGCCTGCGGCATTCTCCACCAACACTTCTTCCAGTTCGCTGCCCTTGCGCGCCAGGCACCAGGCCTTGGCTTCGGCCGGCGTTGCCAGTTCGAAGAAAGCGGCGATCTCGCCGGAGGTCGCGATGCCCAGGCGTTCCAGCGCGGCGCGGCAGGCCCAGTCGATAGTCTCGGCCTCGTCCAACGCGGGTTCGTAGTGATGGGCCGGCAGGGTGCGCTCGGTCAGGTCGTAAACCTTCTGGAAGCCGTCGCGGGCGGCGACCGCCAGGTGGCCGCAGCGCCAGAGGTATTCCAGCGCGGTCTTGGAGGGGTGCCAGTCCCACCAGCCCCCGTTGGTCTTGGGGGTCGCGGGGTCGTCATTGCCCAGCTCGCGGGCCAGCACCCGCCCGTTGTCGGCAACGTGCTGCAGCACGCTTTCCAGTTCCGCCTCGAAGGCACCGCCATGCCAGTCGCGCCAGCGCGCGCTGAGGCGTGCCTGCTCGCGCGCGAAGCGCAGTTTCCAGTGGGGGAAGAAGCGGCTGGGGATGATCGAGGCGTCGTGGGTCCAGTTCTCGAACAGCGCCGCCTCGCGCTCGTGCAGGCGGGCCAGCTGCTTGGGGCGGTAGGTCTGGTTGCGCGCGAAGAGGATCATGTGGTGGGCGCGTTCCACCGTCTGGATCGAATCGAGCTGCACGAAGCCGAGGTGTTCGATGAGCGCCAGCAGTCCGGCGTCGGTCAGTTTCCGGTGCGGCGGGAAGCTGCGCCCCTGGCGCTGCAGGAACAGGCGCCGGGCCGTGCGGTTGTCGATGACGCGCGGCGAATTCATGATTCCTGGGAAGGGTCGCTCGAAGGGTCGTTGGTCCGGGTGCGGCGCCAGCCGCCGCGCCGGCGCGGCTGGCAGAGGTGCCGGGTCATCCGTTGGGCGGGATACGCGGCGGTTTCCTTCAGCATGGCGATGAGGCGGCCGCAGGCGCCGCCGGGCAGGGCAGCGGCGTTCGGGCCGTCGTCGTTCAGCCGGTAGTCGTCGATCAGGCGCTGGGCCGCCTGGCCCGGGTCGCGGTCCTGGCCCAGGCGCAGGATCCAGGCCAGCACCACGTCCTCGGCCGGGCCAGGGAACTCTTCGCCCAGCTCCAGCACCTCGCGGATCAGGCCGCCGGGGTCATCGGGGGAATCGTGTTCGGAGAGGTAGCGGATCGCCATCGGTCAATGCCCTCAGTGCCGGCGCAGTAAGTTGAGCCGGGAGGGTATCTCGAACCAGAAACCGTCGTCGCGCTGTTCCCCTGCCGCCAGAAACCCCCGCCGCAACGACGCCGCCTGCGCCTCCACCAAGGGGGCGCGCGCCGGGTCGACGGCGACCAGGCCCTTCAGGAAGGCCTCGACGCTCTTCACCCGGAACGGGGCGCGGTAGAAGAACTCCTCGGTTTCTTCCAGCGCCGGGCCGGCAGCGGCGGCCTTCAGCGCGTCGTAGGCGCCGGCGCGCACCGCGGTCTCGTCCTCGACCGGCCGCATCAGTTCGAAGTAGCTGCCCTCGGCCAGCGGCTCCTGCACGTAGACCAGGCCGCCGGAGCGCAGCACCCGGGCGGCCTCGGCCAGGGCGGCGCCCTGGACCGGGACCGGCACGTGGTGCAGGGCGTTGAAATAGACCAGGGCGTCCAGGCAGCCGTCGGGCAGGGGCAGCGCCTCGCCCAGGGCGCAGACATAGGCCTCCCTGTTTTCCGGGGCCCCGGCGGGCTCGGCGGCGCGCGCCCGGGCCAGCTGCGGGCCCCCGGGGTCGATGCCGATCACCCAGGCGCCGGCCCGGGCCATGACGCGGCTGAGGCCGCCGTCGCCGCAGCCGATATCGGCGACCCGTGCGCCTTCCAGGGCCAGGCGCTGGCGCAGCACGTGGCTGTGCTTGAGGAGGGGGGCTGCGGTCGCGGTGCGGGGGGCGGAGTCGATCATGGCGGGCGCATTCTAGGCCGCGGCCGGGGGGCGGCGCCAGGGGCCGCGGCGTCGTTGCTGCCAAGCCCTGACAGAAGGCGCTGCCCGATGATTGCCCAGGCCGGATTGCCCAGGCCGGATTGCCAGGGGTCTCTGGCCTTGCTATCCACAAACGGCAGCAGGAGCACCGCATGGACATCATCACCGCCGAGAACTGGTACCGGACCGCCAAGCTGGATGACGGCATCACCCACATCTGGGAGCCGCACATCAAGGAATTCTACCGCTGCAACATCTGGCATGTGCGCGGGCGCGACCGGGATATGCTGGTGGACTCCGGCATGGGCGTCGTCAGCCTGCGTGAGCAGGTGGCACTGCTGGCCGAGCGCGACCTGACGGCCGTGGCCAGCCACACCCACTTCGACCATATCGGGTGCCACCACGAATTCCCCGAGCGCGCCGTGCACCGCGACGAGGCGGATCTGCTGGCGCACCCGGACCGCAAGGCGATCCTGGCCGATCCCTATGTCACCGACGACATCTTCACCGCTTTGCCGCCGGGCGACTACGACTCCGCCCGCTACGAGGTGCCGCCGGCGCCGGCCACGCGCGTGCTGGAGGCGGGCGACGTCATCGACCTGGGCGACCGCTACTTCGAAGTCATCCACACGCCCGGCCATTCACCCGGCGGCATCATGCTGTTCGAAAAGGATAGTGGTGTGCTGATCTCCGGCGATACCGTCTACGACGGCCCCCTCATCGACGACGCCTATCATTCCGATCTCGCGGTCTACATTGCGACCATGCAGCGCATCCTCGACCTGCCGGTCCGCGTGGTCCACGGCGGCCACTTCCCCAGCTTCGACGGGGAGCGTTACCGCGCTCTCATTCGGGAGTTTCTCGAAGAGAAGGGCGCTTAACGCGTCAGCAGCACCATGTCGGCGGGATCGGCGTGGAGGGCGAGGGTTTCGCCGACCTGCACGAGGCGTTTCTGCGGCAGCCGCAGTTTCAGGGGCGCATCGAGTGTGTCGAGCGTGACCGTGCACTGGTGGTGGGTGCCGAAGAAGCCGGCCTCGATGACCGAGCCTTGTCCCAAGGATACCCGGCCTTGGCCGGCGTCCGGATGCAGATGCTCCGGGCGCAGGGACAGCGCCACGCGGGCGCCGTTATGCGCCGTACCTGGAACCGTGAAATCGCCGATTGGTGTCGTCACGGCGACGCAGCTCCCTTCGCTGCGCGTCGCCTGGCCTTCAATCAGGTTGTTCTCGCCCATGAAGTTGGCGGCAAAGCGCGAGGCCGGCTGCAGATAGATGCGCTCGGGCGTGCCCCGGTCCTCGATGCTGCCGTCGTTCATCACCACGATCACGTCGCCGATGGCCATGGCCTCTTCCTGGTCGTGGGTGACGTGGACGAAGGTGGTGCCGACGCGCTTCTGGATCGCCTTCAGTTCCTCCTGCATCTGCCGGCGCAGCTTCATGTCCAGCGCGCCCAGCGGCTCGTCCAGCAGCAGCACCGAGGGCTCGACCACCAGGGCGCGGGCCAGGGCGATGCGCTGACGCTGGCCGCCCGACAGTTCGTGGATGCGGCGCAGTGCCGTATGGCCGAGGCCGACCATCTCCAGGGCCTTTTCGACGCGCGGGACCCGTTGCGCCTTTGGGACGCCGCGCATGCGCAGGCCGAAGCCGACGTTGGCCGCAATCGACATGTGCGGGAACAGGGCATAGTCCTGGAACACCGTGGTGGTCGGCCGCCGGGCCGGCGCTACCTGGGTGACATCCCTGCCGTCGATCAGCACCTGGCCGGCGCTGGGCTGCAGGAAGCCGCCGAGGATGTTCAGCAGGGTGGTCTTGCCGCCGCCCGACGGGCCCAGCAGGACGACGAAGCTGCCTTCTTCGATCGACAGGTCGATGTCCTGCAGCGCGACCTTCTCGCCGAAGCGCATGGCGATATTGCGAAACTCGACGGCGGGGGTACTCACGCTTTGCGGCTCCGGAAGACGACCAGGTCGAGGACCAGGACGGTGGCGATGGAAATCAGGAAGACGAAACTGCCGATGGCATTGGTCTTGGGGTTGAGGCCGGTGCGCAGCATGCTCCAGATCTCCACCGGCAGGGTGACGTCGAAGCGGCTGACCATGAAGGCAATGATGAACTCGTCCCAGGAAAAGGTGACCGAGAGGAAGAAGCTGGCGAACAGCGCCGGCCACAGCATCGGCACGGTGACCAGGCCCAGCACCTGCCATTCACGGGCGCCGAGGTCGCGCGCGGCGCGTTCGATGTTGGCCTGATGCGCGCCCATCTGGCTGTAGAGGATGGCGAAGCAGAGCGGCAGGTTGATCACCACGTGGCCGATGCCGACGGTCAGCAGCGACTTCGGCACGCCGAGCTGGTTGAAGGTGATCAGCAGGCCCATGGCGATGATCAGGTAGCTGACGGTCAGCGGTGCGGTGAGAAATCCCTGCAACAAAGCGGCGCCGGGCAGGCGGTGGCGCGCCAGGCTGTAGGCGGCGAGGAAGCCCAGCACCACGGCGGCGAGCGACGAGGTCAGCGCCACGGCAATCGAATTGCCCAGCGCGGCCATCAGGCGGGCGTCGGCGAAGACGGCCTCGTACCAGCGCAACGACGGCCCGTTGAAGGGCGGTATGGGCAGGCGCGACTCCTGAAAGGAGAACAGCACCAGCACGCCGACCGGCAGGAAGATGAAGCCGTAGAGAAGCACAACGTAGAGCCACACGGGCAGCGCGCGCAGGGCTGTGATGAAGGATCGCGCCATGACGTTACACCCGGTCGATCTTCAGCCAGCGTGCGCAGGCCAGGTAGACCAGGCTGACCACGGCCATGAGGATCATGGCCAGGGCCGAGGCCATGGGAAAGTCGGAACGCCGGGCGATCTGCAGCATGATCGCCTGAGGCAGCAGCAGTTCCTTGTTGCCGCCCAGGATCTGCGGCGTGATGTAGTCGCCGATGCACAGGACGAAGGTAAGGAAGGCGCCGACCATGATGCCGGGCAGGGTGAGCGGCAGGGTCACATGCCAGAAGGTGCGCAGCGGACCGGCGCCGAGATCGGCGGCCGCCTTGCGGTAGCTTGGCGAGAGCTGCTTCAGGTTGGCGTAGATGGTCAGCGTCAGCAGCATGACGAAGAAGTGGACGAAGCCGACCACCGTGGCGCCGCGGTTGTTGGCGAAGGAGACCGGTTCGGCCGTCAGGCCCAGGTCGAGCAGGAAATTGGAGAGGATGCCCCCCTCGGACAGCACCAGCAGCCAGCTGTAGGAGCGCACCACGTAGGAGGTCCAGAACGGCAGGATGGCGAGGACGAGGGCCAGGCGCTGCCAGCGCGGCGGCACGCGCTCGGCCAGGATGGTGGCCAGGGGGTAGGCCAGCAGCACGCTGACCAGGGTGACGATAAGGGTCACCTCGATCGAGTTGACCAGGGATTCGACCAGGAATCCCTTGGCGAAGAAGGCCTGGTAGTTATTCAGGCTAAAATCGGTGACCAGTCGTGCGCCGCTGCGCCGCCACAGGCTGTAGAGGCCCATGATGACCAGCGGCGCCAGGAAGAAGGCCGCCGTCCACAGCAGCGCCGGCAGCAGCAGCCCCCAGGCCCTGGCTCTTTCGCTCCATTGCCTGGGGGTGTCTGTGCGCATCGGTATGGTTCCGGGGGGCCGCGGTACGCCGGGCTTAGTGCTGCAGGAACTCGCTCCACACGTCGAGCATCGCGGCGTCGAGATCGGCGTCGGGAATGAAGTAGCGGTAGGACTTCGCCAGGAAGCCCTCCTGCTCGTCCCAGCGCAGCGCGGTTTTTTGCTCGGCGGTCAGCACGGCGCCGGCCTTCTTGTTGGCCGGCATGCCCCAGAAGCACGACGAGGTCGCGAGACGCGCCTGGCCTTCCGGGCTCATGATGTACTGCACGAACTTCACCGCCAGGTCCTTCTTCTTGGAGTCCTTGAAGACGGCCAGCGACTGGGCCCAGAGGATGCCGCCCTGGTCCGGCAGCACCCAGTCGAGGTCCGGGTTTTCAGCCTGCATGACGGCCACCGCCCACTCGCCGCCGCCCAGCAGGATGTCGGCTTCGCCGGTGGCCAGCGCCGTGGTGGACGATACCACCTCGCCGACCATGGCGGCGTTGTCTTTCAGCTTGAACAGCTCTTCCTTCATCGCCGGCAGCTTGTCCGCCGTGATGTCGCTCGGCTTCATGCCCATCTTCAGGGCGACCAGGTCCATCAGCGGGATGTAGTAGTCGTAGACGGCGATGCGGCCTTTGTATTTGTCGGACCACAGCATCGTCAGGTCGCGCATGTCGGCGGGATCGACCTTCGACTTGTCGTAGCTGATCACGTTGTAGCCGAACTTCTCCATGATCGCGTACATCTTGCCGTCGACATGGGTAACGTCGGTCATCTTCACCTGCTCGAAGGTATCGGCGAGCGGCAATTGATCCGCCGGCAGTTCGGCCAGCAGGCCGGCCTCCACCACGCGCGGCACGTCGACGCCGTCGATCACGAAGACGTCCCAGTCGCCCGGCTGCGACTGCTCGACGATGGCCAGCGCCGAGCCGGTGCCTTCGTATTCCTTCAGATTGACGCGAACGTCGTTTGCCTCTTCGAAGGGGGCGATCAAGGCCGGGTCGGTGTGGTCGCACCACACCAGGGCGTTCAGTTCTTCCGTCGCGCTGGCGGTCGCGGAGACACTGAGGCTGGCGGCCGCCACGGCAGCGCCGAGCAGGAGGCCGCGCCGGCGGGTGATGCCCCGATTACGAGAAGTCATCCCATTCTCCCTGTTTTTTTGTTCGTGATCCGATGGTGCTGGATCCGGGAAAAAGCATAACCACAGCGGGCTTGCGCTGGAAATGAAAAAGTGAATTGCTTATAAACTTGAGGCAATTCATTCGTTGTGCAATGGATATCGCATGAGTGGATTGCGCGAAAAGCAAAAGGCGGACCGGGACCAGCGTATCCTCAAGGCGGCCACCCGGCTGTTCCGCGAGGAAGGGTACGACGGTACCAAGATCGAGACCATCGCGGCCAAGGCAAAGGTCTCCATCGGCACGGTCTACAACTACTATCGAAACAAGGGCGACCTGCTGGTCGCCATCGTCTCGATGGAGGTAAACGAAGTGCTGCGGGCCGGCACGGCGCTGATCGAGGAGCCGCCGGCGGATATCGCGCAGGCGGTGACCGCGCTGATCACCATCTACCTCGACCACTCGCTGGTCTATCTCAACAAGGATATGTGGCGCCAGGCCATGGCGATCTCCACGCATCAGCCGGACTCGCCCTTCGGCCGGCGCTACAGCGATCTTGACGACCGCCTGGCCCGGCAGGTCTGCACGCTGATCGAACGCCTGCAGGCCGAAGGCCGCGTGAAGGCCGGGGTCGATGCCGCCAGCGTCGGCGAAATGATCTTCAACAACACCAACATGATGTTCATTCTGTTCGTGAAGTCCGACGACATGAGCCTGGACACCTTGAAAGGCACCATCGCCCGCCAGCTCGCCCCGCTGCTGGACGCCATTCGCCGGTAGCGCCGAGGCTTCAACCGACAGGTGAAAGCCGCTAGACTCCCCGGGTGGAGTCGGGGCAGCACAGGGACGCCGGTGGATTATCTCAAGCGGTACAGGGTCCTTGAGTCGCGGGACCTCGATGCGTTGCGCGACTGCGCGGCGCGGCAGGGTGCGCCGATCGACCTCCAGCTTGAGGGTCCCCGCCGCGGGTTCGACGCGCGCTTTTCGTCGGCACCGTTGGATACCCTCTCGCTGCTGCACGCGACCTACGGGACGGTGCGCAGCCGTTTCGGCACCCGCGCCGAACAGCCTGAAGATGCTTTTCTTATCTGCCTGCTGACCGAGGGCGCGGGCCGCTTCGAACAGCACGGCGCCGGCTGGGACATGGGGCAGGGCGGAGCGGTCATGCGCGATCTGCGCCGCCCGGCGACGGCCGTGCAGGATGGCTTTGCCTGCTTCGCTCTGAAGCTGCCCGTGGCACGCCTGCGCCGTCAGGCCGAAGCCCTTTACGGCCCAGCGGCCGGGAACCGAGAGGTCCGTTTCGACTGTGGCGCCGCACTGGACACGGCTGCCGGGCGGCGGTTCCGCGACACCCTGCATTTCCTCGCCGCGCAATTGGATGCCGACGAGGGGTTTGCGGGCACGCTGGCCGCAGCCGCCTGGGAAGACCTGCTGCTCACCCTGCTGCTGGAGGCGGTGCCGAACGACTGGGCTGCCGAGGGCGAAGGCTGCCGGCGGGCGACTGTCCTGCCCTATCATGTGAAGCGGGCGCGCGATCATATTCACGCCCACCTGGGTGAGAAGATCACCCTGGCCGACCTCGCCGCCGCCGCCGGCTGCGGCTACCGCACACTACAGTCGGCCTTTGCTGAGGCGACCGGCTTGCCGCCCATGGCCTATCTGAAGGCGGTGCGCCTGCAAGCGGCGCACGAGGCCCTGGCTGCGGCCGGCCCCAAGGACGGCGTGGCCGCCGTCGCCCGCGCCTGGGGCTTCGGCCATCCCGGGCGTTTCGCCGTCGACTACCGCCGCCGCTTCGGCTGCAGCCCCACGGAGACCCTGCGGACGCGGCGCTGAGTCCGCCGCTTTCTCGTTCCCGCGATCACACTGTCCTGAAAGCGCAGCGCCTGTCCGCAAAGCGCGGCCAACTGCGCCGCCGGGACGGTTGCTTCTGGCGCGCAGCCGGGGTTTTCGCACTATGGCCCCGAAGCGGGGGCGGGGTTTTCTTTTAGGGGGACGACGGCATCGTGCGGGAATGGGGCAGCAGTATCGCCGGCGCGGCTTTCGTGGCGGCGGCGGTTCACGGGTGGCCGGCGGCCGGCCAGACGGCCGATCCGGCAGCGGGCAGCTCCAAGTGGGGCGGCTTCATCGACCTCGAAGGTAAGGCGGGGTCGGAGCGCAGCCTCGGCGAGATCGACGTCTTCATCCCGCTGGCCCAGGACGACGACACCCTGTTCTTCTCCGACCTGCGCCTGCGCGGCGATACGGATTCCGGCAACGAGGGGAACTTTGGCCTCGGCGTGCGCCACATGCTGGAAGACGGCTGGAACCTGGGCGGCTATGCCTATTTCGACCACCGCCGCAGCCCCCACGACAACACCTTCAATCAGGTAACGCTGGGCGCCGAACTGTTGGGGCGCGACTGGGATTTCCGCGTAAACGCCTACCAGCCAGTCGGCGACCGCTCGCGTGACGTCGACGGTCTCACCAGCGGCGGCCTCAGCGGCAGCAGCATCGTGATCCGCCAGGGGACGGAAGAGGCGATGGGCGGCTTCGACGGCGAGATCGGCTACCGCCTGCCCGTGTTCGAGCCGGAGTCCGGCATTGACTTGCGTGTCTATGGCGGCGCCTACCATTTCACCAGCGGCACGGAGGGGGTGGACGATGTTACCGGCCCGCGCGCGCGCCTGGAGTTGGTGTTCGACGAACTGCCCTTCGCCTGGGAAGGCTCGCGCCTGTCCCTTGGGGCGGAGTGGCAGCACGACGGCCCGCGCGGCAGCCAGGGCTTCGTCTCGGCGCGCCTGCGCATTCCCTTCAGCGTCTTCACGGGAACATCGGATCAGGCCCGCTCGCTCAGTCATCAGGAGCGCCGCATGACCGACCCCATCGTGCGCGACGTCGATGTCGTGACCCAGGCCGGCGCCTATGGCACCCGGGAGACCGCGACCGAGACAGCCGACGGCGAGAGCCTGACCGTCATCACCAGCGCCGCCATGGCGTCCACTGCGGATCTGAACGCCGCCCTGGCGGCCGCCGGCGCCCACACCGTTGTCCTCAGCGGCACCTTCAACACGACGGGGTCGGTTTCTGTACCGGCCGGGCAGACTGTCATCGGCACGGGCAGCCTGGCGGTGCGCACCGCGAACAACCGGCGCGTCGAGATTGTCCTGACGAAGGAAGCGGGCATCGTTGCCGAGAACAACGCCGTCATTTTTGCAATGACTCTCGGCGACAACGCGCGCCTCAGCGGCATGACCGTCCGGAACGTCCAAGCCGGCAGCGGCGGGCGGTACGCGGTCAGCGTCCAAAACCAGTCGGGGGTCGTCATCGAGAACAGCACGATCTCCAGCTATGGGGCATCCGGTGGCGGCGTTGCCGTGGACGCTCTCGGTTCAACCAACGTCATCATCCGCGGCAACGTCATTTCGTCGCGCTCCGATACGGCGGGGACAGTCGGCGTCCGTGCGACGGGGGCCACAAATATCACGGTCGCGGATAACGACTTCAGTCTATCGACCAGTAGCTTGAAGACTGTCGTGGCCGGCAGCGCCACGACCTCCTTCAACGCGGGCTCGACCGGCAATACGACGAATGACGGTGCCTGCCTCTTCGGCACCCCGCCGACCGGCTCCGTCGGCTTCGACACCATCACCTGCCCCTAGCATGTGGCTCCGATCTATCTCAAGAATCATGGAGAATATCGTGCGGAGTTGGCGCAGGCGGAGCGTCATCGCGATTGTCGGGGTGGCGGCGTTTCATGTCGGGTCGGCGGCCGGCCAAGCGGCCGATCCGGCGGCTGGCGAGGCGAAATGGGGCCCCTGGATCGACTTCGAGGGCAAGGCCGGGACGGAGCGGAACCTGGGCGAGGCCGATGCCTTCCTGCCGCTGGCCCAGGACGCCGACACCCTGTTTTTCGGCAACGCCAAGTTCCGCTTCGACGACCATGAGTCCTGGGAGGGCAATCTCGGCCTCGGCGTGCGGCGCATGCTGGGCGGCGGCTGGAACCTCGGCGCCTACGGTTACTACGATCACCGCCGCAGCGGCAACGACGAGTCCTATCACCAGCTCACCTTCGGCGCCGAACTGCTGGGCCGTGACGTCGACTTCCGGGCCAACTCCTACTGGCCGATCGGCGACAAGGCGCGCAACCTGGGCCGCAGTACCCAGAGTACCGCCGCTCTCAACGGCGCGGCCGTTCAAGTGGTGACCACCGGTACGACGCGCGAAGAGCGGGCACTGAGGGGGTTCGATGCGGAGGTCGGCTGGCGCCTGCCGATCTTCGAAGCGGAGGGGCCGCTCGACCTGCGCCTCTATGCGGGCGCCTTCACCTTCGACGACAGCGAAGTGGACGATGTGACCGGCCCGCGCTTGCGTGCCGAGTTCACCGCTTACGAAGTCCCCTACCTGTGGGAGGGTGCGCGGATCACCCTCGGGGCCGAATGGCAGCACGACGCGGTGCGCGGCGGCCAGGCCTTCGCGTCGCTGCGTCTGCGGGTGCCGCTGCAGATCTTCGATACCGTCGAGCCGTCGCGGTTGAGCTATCAGGAACGGCGTATGGCGGTGCCGGTGGTGCGCGATATCGACATCGTCGCCCAGGTCAAGTCCGAGTCGTTGCCGTCCATGACCGAGACCGCGACCGCGACAACCGACGGCGGCAGCATTGCTGTGTTCGACAGCGGCTCTACCACAGGGGCCGCCCTGCCGGGAGCGATCTCGGCAGCGGGCGCGAACAGCACCGTGATTCTCTCGGGCAGCTTCAACACTACCGGCACGGTCACTCTGCAAGCGGGTCAGACCCTGATGGGCGCCGGGGATCTCAGCGTGCGCACCCCCTCCGGCTACACCGCGACGCTGACGGCGCCGGCCGCGACCCTGGCCGCGGCCATTGCCGGCGGATCTGGATCTCCGGCCATCATGCTCGCGGACGACGCCACCGTCACCGGCCTCACCGTCAATCGCACCAGCTCGAGCTCCGGCGACAGCTTCGCCCTCCGGGGCAGCGGGGTGAGCGGCGTCACCATCGCGAACAATACCATCACCGCCACCGCCGATGCCGGCGGCGACTTCGCCGTCGCCATTACTTTCGACTCGGGATCAAGCGGCAACACCATCATCGGCAACACGATCAATACCGTGAACACCCCAGGCAGCACCGCGGACGGCATCGTCATCTCCAACGCCGACAATACGACGGTCAGCGACAACACGATAAACGCCAGCGGCGGGATCAACCGCACCCTGAATCTGATCAACGCCACCAACCTCTCGGGCAGCGGCAATGTCGCCGTTTCGGGCACCTGTAACGCGGTGAGCAGCAACTCCGGCTCGATCGGCTTCACCGGCGGTTCCACCTGTCCCTGACAGAGAGGGGCGGTCAGGTTCCTTGACGGGTTGCTGGGGGACGGTGTAGGGCAGCCTTTCCCCTTCGCCGGAGGCCGCCATGACCCGAGATCCGAACCAGCCGCCCCTGAACCAGTCGCCCCTGAACCAGCCGCCCCTGAACCAGCCTTTAGGCGGCAACCAGATGCCCCGCTTCGCCGGGCCGGCCACCATGATGCGCCTGCCTGCCCATGACAGCGCCGCCGGCCTGGACGTCGGATTCATCGGCGTGCCGCTGGATACCGGCACCTCGAACCGGCCCGGTGCCCGCTTCGGCCCGCGCGCGATCCGGGCGGAGTCCTGCCTGCTGCGGCCCTACAACATGGCCACGCGCGCCGCGCCCTTCGACAGCCTGATGGTCGGCGACCTGGGCGACGTCGCCATCAACACCTTCAACCTGCAGGCCAGCATCGGCATCATCGAGGCGGCCTACGACGAGATTCTCTCCCACAACTGCAAACCGCTGACCCTGGGCGGCGACCACACCATCGCCCTGCCCATCCTGCGCGCCCTGAAACGCAAGTACGGGCCCGTCGGCATGGTCCATGTGGATGCTCATGCCGACATCAACGATCATATGTTCGGTGAGAAGATCGCCCACGGCACGCCATTCCGCCGCGCGGTGGAGGAGGGCCTGCTGGACGGCAAGCGGGTGGCGCAGATCGGCCTGCGCGGTACCGGCTACGCCGCCGACGACTTCGACTGGCCGCGGGAGCAGGGCTTCCGGGTGGTGCAGGCGGAAGAGTGCTGGTACCGCTCCCTGGCGCCGCTGATGGAGGAGATCCGCGGCCAGCTCGGCGCCGGGCCGGTCTACCTCAGCTTCGACATCGACGGCCTCGATCCGGCCTTCGCGCCGGGCACCGGCACGCCGGAGATCGGGGGGCTCTCGATCACCCAGGCTCTGGAGATCATCCGCGGCTGCCGTGGCCTGGACCTCGTCGGCGGCGACCTGGTGGAGGTGGCGCCCGCCTACGACACTTCCGGCAACACGGCGCTGGTGGGGGCCAACCTGCTCTACGAGATGCTCTGTGTCCTGCCGGGTGTCGCCTACCGCTGACCGGGGCGGCCTGGGGCCCAGGTAGCGGCCTGGGGCAGGGGCGGCCCTCCGCCCGGCCGCGAAAAGGACTTTCCCCCGCACCCCCTTTGCCGCTATCGTCGCTGGCATGGACAGGCGCTTCGACTTCTTCCCGCGAATGCCGCGCCCCGGCCGTCAGATCTGACGCGGGGTTAGGCGCGCAGGCGCGCTCTTGTTCGGGAAATCGGACACCCCGCCGGTGACGGTCGGGGTGTTTTCATTTTCCCCACCCGCATTCCGGAGCAAGAGCCGTGACCCCTTCCGCCACCCCCGGCGGCTGCCTGTTCTGCGCCATCGCCGCAGGCCGCGCCGCCGCCCCGATCGTCCACCAGACCCGGCACCTCGTTGCCTTCCTCGACACCGCCCCGATCCGCCCCGGGCATCTGCGGGTTATGCCGCGCGACCACTTTCCGCACTTCAATGCGCTGCCCGCGGCGCTGGCGACGGAGCTTCTCACCCTGGGTCAGCGCCTGGCCGACGCCCAAAGGGCCGTTTTCGCGGTCGACCGGGTCGGTTTTCTGTTCCCCGCCGGCGGGGTGCGTCATGCCCATGTCGATGTGGTGCCTCTGTTGTCTGCCGGCGACGTCGCCGGCCGCCGGCCGATCGCCGGAAGACAGGTGCCTCTTCAGGCCCCGCCGGGCCCCGCCGGAAGGGCGCTGGCCGCAACCGCCGCCGCACTGGCCCGCGGCCTGGCGGCGCCACCGGACGCAAGGGAAGCCGTCCCCTGAGGGCATGGCTGTCATTCCCTGGGCGGCCCCTGGGCGCCCTTGCGGCCCGGCGGCAAATTAGTAGGCTGGCGGTTCCCTTTCCCCCGCCGCGAAGAACCCATGAGCCCCAGTCAGACCGCCGAAACATCCGAGAGCTTCCCCGACATCCGCGAAGGGGTCCGCGCCCTCTGTGCCAACTATCCCGGCGCCTACTGGCGCGAGCTGGATGCCCGGCGGGCCTATCCCGAGGCCTTCGTGAAGGAGCTCACCGAGGCCGGCTACCTCGCTGCTCTGGTGCCCGAGGAATTCGGCGGCAGCGGCCTGCCCCTGGCTGCTGGCTGCGCTATCCTGGAGGAGATCCAGAAGGCCGGTTGTAACGGTGCCGCCTGCCACGCGCAGATGTACACCATGGGCACCCTGCTGCGTCACGGCAGCGACGCGCAGAAGCAGCGTTACCTGCCGGGCATCGCCGAGGGTACGCTGCGCCTGCAGGCCTTCGGCGTCACCGAGCCGACCAGCGGCACTGATACGCTCAGCCTGCAGACGGTGGCCAAGCGCGACGGCGACCGCTACATCGTGAACGGCCAGAAGGTGTGGACCAGCCGGGCCGAGTACAGCGATCTCATGCTGCTGCTGGCACGCACCACGCCGAAGGACGCGGTGACGAAGAAGGGAGAGGGTCTTTCGGTTTTCATCGTCGACCTGCGCGAGGCGGTGGGCAAGGGCGTCACCATCAAGCCGATCCGGGCCATGATGAACCATTCCAGCACCGAGGTGTTCTTCGACAATCTGGAAGTCCCGGCGGAAAACCTGATCGGCGAGGAAGGCAAGGGCTTCCGCTACATTCTGGACGGCATGAACGCGGAGCGCATCCTCATCGCCTCCGAATGCATCGGCGATGCCCGCTGGTTCATCGAGAAGGCCAGCGCCTATGCCACAGAGCGCAAGGTCTTCGGCCGCCCCATCGGGCAGAACCAGGGTATCCAGTTCCCCATCGCCAGGGCCTATGCCCAGAGCGAGGCGGCGGCGCTGATGGTCGATCGTGCCGCGGCCCTGTTCGATGCCGGCCAGCGCTGCGGGCGGGAGGCCAACATGGCGAAGATGCTGGCTTCGGAAGCGTCCTGGGCGGCGGCCGAGGCCTGCCTGCAGACCCACGGCGGCTTCGGCTTCGCCGAGGAGTACGACGTCGAGCGTAAGTACCGGGAGGCGCGGCTGTATCAGGTGGCGCCGATCTCCACCAACCTGATCCTTGCCTTCCTTGCCGAGCACGTGCTCGGTATGCCGCGCAGCTATTGAGCCGCGCCCATGAGTCCCGTGCTCTTCGGTCCGTCCTACTCGGTCTATGTGCGTATCGTGAAGATCGTCCTGGCGGAAAAGGGCGTCGACTATCAGCAAGTCGCTTTCGATGTCTTCGACCGCGCCGACTGGCCCGACGACTGGCTGCAGCGCCAGCCCTTCGGCCAGGTGCCGGCCTTCGAGCACGACGGCTTCCGCCTTTACGAGACGCGCGCCATCACGCGCTACGTCGATGAGGCTTTCGACGGCCCTGCTTTGCAGCCGGATAGCGCGCCGGGCCGTGCGCGCGCCGAACAGGCGATTTCCGTGCTCGACAGCCACGGCTACCGCCCGATGGTCTGGGAGATCTACGTCGAGCGCGTTTCCAAGGACGACAGCGACGAGGCGGTGATCGCCGCGGCCTTGCCGAAGGCCGAGAAATGTCTCGCCGCACTGACGGATATCCTGGACGGCGGGGCGTTTTTCGGCGGCGCGGGCTTCAGTCTTGCCGACGCCCAGGCGGCGCCGATGTTCGATTATTTCGTGCAAGCAGCCGAAGGCCGGGCCCTGCTCGACGCGCAGCCGGCCTTGGCGGCCTGGTGGGCGCGGGTCAGCGCGCGTGCTTCCATTCAAGCCGCTTGCGCGAAGGAAGCCGCATGACCAAGCCTCTCGAAGGCCTGCTGGTCGTCAGCCTGGAACAGGCCGTGGCCGCGCCTTACTGCGCCTGCAAGCTGGCCGATGCCGGCGCCCGCGTGATCAAGCTGGAGCGTGCCGAGGGCGACTTCGCGCGCGGCTACGACCGCGTGGTGCACGGCGAGAGCGCCTATTTCGTATGGCTGAACCGCGGCAAGGAATCCATCGCCGTCGACCTGAAGCAGCCGGACGACCTGGCCCTGGTGAAGCGCATGTTGGCCAAGGCCGACGTCTTCATCCAGAACCTGGCGCCGGGGGCGGCGGGACGTTTGGGCCTTGGCCACGAAGGGTTGCGCAAGGCACACCCGCGGCTCATCACCTGCGACATCTCCGGCTACGGAGAGATCGGCCCTTATGCCGAGATGAAAGCCTACGATCTGCTGGTGCAGGCGGAAAGCGGCCTTGCCTCGATCACCGGGCGGCCGGAGGGGCCGGGGCGAGTCGGCGTCTCGGTCTGCGATATCGCCTGCGGCATGTACGCCTACCAGGCGGTGCTGGAAGCGTTGTTGCTGCGCGGCCGCACGGGCGAGGGATCGGCGCTGGCCACCTCCCTGTTCGCCGGCATGGCCGACTGGATGACCGTGCCGCTGCTGCACCAGGACTACGGACCGGGCGCGCCCAAGCGCGTCGGCCTTAACCACCCCTCCATCGCGCCTTATGGCGTTTATGCCTGCAAGGGCGGCGAGGAGGTGGTGTTCTCGATCCAGAACGAGCGCGAGTGGAAACGCCTGGTCGAAGAGGTCCTGCAGCGTCCGGCGATGCTGACCGACCCGCGTTTTGCCGATAACACCGCGCGGGTTGCCAACCGCCCGGCGCTGGATGCCCTCATCGACGCGGTGTTTCGTGGGCTCAGCCGTGAGGAACTGGCCGAGCGTCTGTTCGCCGCCGCCATCGCCTACGGCGCGGTGAACACCCCGGCGGACCTCAGCGATCATCCGCAGCTGCGCCGCGTCACCGTCGACACGCCGAGCGGACCGGTGAACCTCGTCGCGCCGCCGGTCGACTTTCGCGGCAGCGATCCGGATTTTGGCGCGGTGCCGGCAATCGACGAGCACGGAACGTCTCTCAGGAAGGAGTTCGCGGCATGAGTGGGGGGGATGACTGGAGCCAGTGGGTCGGGCGCAGCGAGACGCGGCACGACAGCGTCGATGCCGGACGGGCGCAGGCGATGCAGGCCACCCTGGACGATGCCGAGGCGCCGTTGCATCCGGGCGACGCGCTGCCGCCGCTGTGGCACTGGGCCTATTTCTGGTCGCTGGCGCCGACGGCGGACCTCGGGCCCGACGGCCACGCGGCCCGCGGCGGCTTCCTGCCGCCCATCGACCTGCCGCGGCGCATGTGGGCGGGCAGCCGTGTCGACTTCCCGCGGCCTCTCGAAGTCGGCGGCGCGGTGATGCGCCACTCCACCATCAAGTCGGTGACCGAAAAGGCGGGACGCAGCGGGCGCCTCGCTTTCGTCACCGTCGAGCACGTGGTGGCCGACGCGCAGGGCCCCTGCATCGTCGAAGAGCATGATATCGTCTACCGTGAGGCGGGCGAGAAGGGCGCGCCGCTGCCGAAGGGGGAGGCGCCGCCAGCCAACGCTTCCTGGCGGCAGGAGGTCGCACCCTCGCCGGTGCTGCTGTTCCGCTACTCGGCGCTGACCTTCAACGGCCACCGCATCCACTACGACCACCCCTACACGACGCAGGAGGAGGGCTATCCCGGCCTCATCGTGCACGGCCCGCTGCTGGCGACGATGATGATCGGCCAGCTCCGCCGTCACCTGCCGCAGGCGCGCGCCATGCGCTTCGCGTTCCGCGCCAAGCGGCCGATCTTTGACAACAGGCCTTTCACGGTCTGCGGCGCGCCCGACGAGGGCGCGAAGCACGCTGACCTTTGGGTCGAAGACCCCGACGGTTTCCTCGCCATGCAGGGCGAAGTGGACTGGGATTAGCGCCGCCGGCCGATCTTCCGAATCGTTTCGACGAATTCGGACAGCGTGTTCTGTTTCTCGCTGTCCACGACCATCAGCATGTCCAGCGTTTGGCCATCGCTGGAGAGCGGCAGGATGATCCGGGCATAGGATGCCGATCGCTGATCGAGCTGCAGGGCGATGACATGGGCCATGGGACGGCGGCGTTCCAGCACGATGCGGTAGTGCGCGTCGATCAAGGCGCCATAGTCCGTCGGCTCGATGGAGGACGGGCGCCGCCCGGTGAGTTCCTCGCGATGAACGTTGCAGATCCCGGTGCCGCTCAGGCGATAGCGGAAGTCGACGGCGCCGTCGGCGCTGCGCTCCACGTCGGCCAGCATGACCCGCGGCAGGATGGATACGATCTCCGCCGGGTCGATGTCGGCGCGCGCGGGCGCGAAGCGGTCACGGCACTTGGCATCCCAGTAGTCGAGGGCGAACTGCAGGTCGGGATAGGTCGCGAGATCTCTTTGGAGGTCCAGCTCGGCAGCCTGGATTTTTTCCGGCATTTGGTTTGGACTCCGGATGGGCTCGCTCTGGGGCCGCCAGGATGCCCAGGAGGGGTCGGGGGAGATGATGCCGCCGACGGCGTTCTCGAGTATTATGGAGGCCATTGAATCTCTCAAACGACAATGAAGCAAAGGTAAAGGCGGCAATGCTGTTGGATGTACGCACCTACAAGGTGAAGCCGGGCCAGTTGAAGGCCCAGTTCGAGGTCTATGCGAAGTACGGCAAGCCGGCGCAGACCAGACACCTGGGCCAGCCGCTGGCCTTCCTGCGCACCGAGACAGGCGACCCTAACGAATACGTGCACATCTGGGTCTACGAGAACGCGGCCGACCGGGAGAAAAAGCGCGCGGCGATGATGGCCGATCCGGGCTGGCAGGATTACCTGAAGCGCTCGGCCGAACTGGGCGCCCTGGTCTCCCAGACCAACAAGCTGATGACCCCGGTCGACTTCTACGACCCGCCGAAGACCTGATGCCTGAAAAACCGAACTAGGAGTCGCTGTCCTTGCGGGCTTCGCGGGCGGCGCGCAGGGCGGCCTGGCGTTCGCGGTTGGCGCGGTGGCGCTCGGCCCGCCAGGCCTTGAAGACCTTGGCCCGGTAGCCGTTGCTGCGAATCGCGTCGCGGGAGTGGTACTGGCCTATCGCGCGGGTCCAGGAACGGGCCTCTTCTCGCAGTCCGGCCAGGAAGTCGGCGGCGTAGGCCACATTCACCGCCGGATCGAAGGCGGCCTCCAGCGAAGCGAAGGCGTCTGGGTGGTGGTACAGGTTCACCTGCATGCAACCGACATCGATGTTCTTGATGCCCCGGGCCTGGAGCCGGCGCACTTCCTCGATGGCGGCGGCCTTGCTGGGCAGGAATCGCCCCTCGCCCTCGGCCATAACGGTCCACGGCCAGGCAAGGGATTCCGAGCTGTCTTTATGCCAGCGGCCGGATTCGGTCCGGGCGATGGCGGTTAAGAGGTGCGGCGGAAGGTCGCGGGCGGCTTCGGCCCGGGCCGTCTCCTGCCGGCAGAGGGTCCAGGAAGTATCAGTGATATCAATGGCTTCACCCGCTTTTGCAACGGCGGGGAAGGCCAGAATCACGGCCAGAATGGCGGTTTTCAGGGACTGTCGCGGCACCGGGGCGTCTCCGTCGTCGTGGCAAGTTGCCCGATTCAGGAGCAAGGGCCGTGCCAGCGCACTCCCGACGGTTGAAGGACTTTGCCAGCCTCTATTGCGGCGCAATATCCGCGTTGGTTTCGTGACAGCTTTGTTAACGCGTAAGCCGGGAAATTATTGGTAAATCAATGAATTGAGAACTTTCCCATTGAACTCTCGGGGGACCGGGAGCATATTGTGCACTGCGGTATGGAAACGGCTTCGCCGGGTCCTGCCGCAGTTCCATAGGGCATTTCCTCCCTAAACTTGGGCCGCGCTTGTCGCGGCCCTTTTTTTTGGCCGCGGCGCCTGCGCGCCGATCGGGGCGCGGTTTTTTGTCCGAATCCTGGGCAAAAGCCCGGGAAGAGCTACGCCGGCAGGGTCCCGTCGCCGGCGCCCAACGGGCGCTGCATGTAGACCGAATCGACCCAGCGGCCGTGCTTGAAGCCGACCGAATGCAGCACCCCGACCTCGCGGAAGCCGTGGCGCGCATGCAGGCGAATCGAGCCGGCGTTGGCGCTGTCGCCGATCACCGCGATCATCTGGCGGTAACCGAGGCCCTCGCTGCGGGCGATCAGTTCGCCCAGCAGGGCCGAGCCGATGCCCTTGCCGCCCTTGCCCGGCAGCACGTAGACCGAATCTTCCAGGGTGAAGCGGTAGGCGGGCCTTGCCCGGTAGCTGCTGGCGTAAGCATAGCCCAGGACGGCGCCGCTGCCGGGGCGATCCTCCGCCACCAGATAAGGCAGGCCGCGGTCGGTGATGTCGGTCAGGCGCCGCTTCATCTCCGACTGGTCGGGCGGGTCCTCCTCGAAGGAGGCGATGCCGTGCAGTACGTGGTGCGCATAGATCGCCTGGATGGTGGGGACATCGGCGATCTCGGCGGGCCGCAGGGTCAGGCCGGCGACCTCGCGCGGCGCCTCGCCGATCACGTTACTCATTTCACATTACTCACTGCTTTTTTCCGTTCAGCTCTGCCGGGTCGAGTGCCCCCAGCGCGGCCACCACGTCGCGCATGTCGCGGGCCAGGGCCTGCAGCGCCGGGCGCCGCTCGATCCGGGATTCGTCCATGTAGATGCGGCGGTTGATTTCGATCTGCAGGCAGTGGACGCGCGCGCCCGGCTTGCCGTAGTGGCGGGTCACGAAGCCGCCGGCATAGGGCGTATTGCGGACCACCGTGTAATCCTTGGCGCTGATCGCCTGCTCGACGGTCTGGGTCACGATCGGCGCGCAGGTGGTGCCGTGGCAGTCGCCCAGCACGAAGGCGGCACCCGCCGCGCCACCAAGGGGGGCGCCCCGGGTCGGGCGGCTGTTGGAGGGCATCGAGTGGCAGTCGATCAGGATGCAGTAGCCGAAACGCTCCTTGGTGCTCTCGACCAGACTGCGCAGTGCCTCATGGTAGGGCCAGTAATAGCTGCGGATGCGCTCCAGGCCTTCTTCCAGGCTCAGCTTTTGGCGGTAGATGTTGGCGCCGGTGGCGACCACCCGGGCAATGGTGCCCAGGCCGGCGGCGACCCGCGGCGACGAGGTGTTGGCATAGGGCGGCAGGCGGTCGCTGAACACGGCGGGGTCGAGTTCGTAGGGCTCGCGGTTGGGGTCCACGAAGGCGCGCGGGAAGAGGGCATGCAGCAGCGGCGCCCCCATCTCCGGCGCGCAGCCGAAGATCTCGTGGACGAAGCTGTCCTCCGAACGTCTGAGGCTGATCGGATCGAGGCGGGAGGCGGCGAGGAAATCCGCCGGGTAGTCGCTGCCACTATGCGGCGAGGCAAAGACCAGGGGCAGGGTCTGCCGCTCCGGTTCGATGATCTGGTGAGGCTTCTGGGCCTGGGCGCTCGGCGCGATCGCGTCCATATCTCTACGGGCTTGTTTCCGATACAGTTCTAGGGCAAAGGCGGGGGCCTGTCATGCGCGATTCGCCCCCGTTGCCTGCCGCCGCCGCCCTCGGCGCCGGGGCTTGCGACGGCGGTTCTGCCTTCTGCCCCTTCGTGGTGCCCGGGCGCCTGCTTGGGTATTAAGGTCTACTTGGGGCTTTGCCGGTAGTCTATACTGGCGCCGCTGCGGAACGAACCGCGGCGGTCCTGCGGGGACCCGGGGGGGTCGCCGACACGATGCTTAACAACCCCTGCACCCCCTCGCGTCCATTGCGCGGAAACGAAAGCGGATCAAAGGCTTGAGAGCAGGGGCCGGAGAACAAGAGGCCGATCAAAGGGGTCATGGCGCAAATCCTTCTTGCTGAAGACGATGCCTCGATGCGGGAATTCCTGGCCAAGGCACTGCGCAATGCCGGCCACCATGTGGTGGCGGTGGGCGACGGGCTGGATGCCATGGAATCGCTGGACGGCTTCCATGCCGATCTGTTGCTGGCCGACGTGGTGATGCCCGGCCTGGACGGGATCGAACTGGCGCGCCGGGCGGCCAAGCTGCAGCCGGGGCTGAAGGTCATGTTCATCACCGGCTTTGCCGCCGTGGCCCTGAAAAACCGCGACCAGACGCCCCAGGGGGCCCGCATTCTCTCCAAACCCTTCCACCTGCGTCATCTGGTGGAAGAGGTTGATTCCATCTTGACGGCCTGAGGCTCCCGAGGGCCCATTTCGGCGCCTTTCCGGGCCGGTGCATTTCCCGCTGCGGGAAGTCTTGAAAAAGCCGGGGGATAGTGGTACTTCGCCTGCTCTCCGGCGGCTCCGCCGGAAAACGTCGGTCCGTGACGCCTGCCGCAGGGCGTCCTCAGGCCCCTCCAGGGCTGAGGCAGGACCGCAGTGAGGGCGTATAGCTCAGCGGGAGAGCGCCTCGTTGACATCGAGGAGGTCCCTGGTTCAATCCCAGGTACGCCCACCATTCCTCTCTGCCAAATCAACTTCAGTTCGGCTTGGCGACGGCCGGGTACGCTCCTAGCTTATGCATGTTCCCGAAACGGGGTTTTGCAGTAGAGTCAGTAAATGGGGGTTAAAGTATCGTGGCATGCCAGCGGGTCGCTATTCTCGGAAGTCATGCTCATTACCTGGTAAACTTCCGCGGCGCTCTGATGCAGGCGATGCGGGCCCAGGGGCACGAGGTTTTCGCCTTGGCCCCGAATTTCGATGCGGGAACGCGCGCCGAACTGGCGGCCATGGGTGTCCGGCCCGGCGACATCTCCTTGTCCCGCACGGGGCTCAATCCTGTTTGGGACGTTCGAGACGTCATCGGTCTGTACGCGCAGCTGCGCCGCTTGAGCCCGGACGTCATTTTCGCCTTCACCATCAAACCGGTGATCTACGGCATTCTCGCGGCCGCCATGGCGCGGGTGCCCCGGCGTTTTGCGCTGATAACGGGGCTGGGATACGTTTTTTCCGAGGGCGGATCGCTTCGGGACCGGATAGTCCGCGCCATGGCGCACCGATTTTACCGGGTCGCGCTACGCAGAAGCGAAGCGATTTTCATGCAGAACCCCGACGATGCCGATGAGTTCGTCGCCCGCCGCATCGCCCCCCGCGACAAGATCGTTCCGGTCAACGGCAGCGGCATCGATCTCGCGGCCTGGCCGCTGATGGATTTGCCCGGGCCGCCGGTGACTTTTGCGCTGGCTGCGCGGCTTATCGGGGAAAAAGGCGTGCGCGAATACGTGGCGGCGGCGCGGCAGGTCAAGGCCAGGCACCCCGACGTCCGCTTCCTGCTGCTCGGCGGGCTCGATTCCAACCCTTCGGCCATCGGGAAAACGGAGGTGGCGTCCTGGGTGGCCGATGGCGTTGTGGAATGGCCGGGTCACGTGGATATGCGCCCCTGGTTGGCGAAAACCAGCGTTTTTGTGCTTCCTTCGTATCGCGAGGGTCTTCCGCGAAGCACCCAGGAAGCCATGGTCGCCGGCCGGCCCGTGATTTCCACGGATGTGCCCGGCTGTCGGGAAACCGTTGTTGCCGGTGAGAATGGCTTCCTTGTTCCCCCGCGCGACGTCGATTCCCTTGCCGCTGCGATGTTGTATTTTGTCGATAATCCGCAGCAGGTTGCCGTGATGGGGCGTAACAGCCGCCGGCTTGCCGAGCAGCGTTTCGATGTGCGGGCGATCAATGAGAAAATGCTGTCGGTTATGGGTCTTGATGGAACCGCATCGCCGGAGCAGGCGGACGGATCCCGGGCGCCGCGGAGTCAGCAAGCGGCGCCTCGCGAAGAGGATGACGGGGGCGGCGCCCGCGAACAGCCGTTGACGTAAGTGGCCCATTCGATGTTTGCCTCCCGCTGGAACGGGAAGTACATCATGGAGCGCAGATTCAACGAGGCCTTTTCCGAGATATAATCCTTGGCCCATAGCGATCGACAGTCCGAGCGACGCGCGGCGGAGCCGGCGACCACCGCGCGCCGCCTTTATCGCTTCCTGACGCGGCCGCGGGTTGTCGCCGCCGTCTACATCCTCGTCCTCTGCGCCGGTTTCCTGCTGGAGACCCGCGCCCACCGCAACTTGCTCTATCTCCTCGGCGTGCCGCTCTTTCTCCTGTTGTCTGCCGGTTTCGACTGGCGCTGGCTCAGGGATTCGCTGATCGCGCAGCTCACGCTGGCCTACCTGGGCTATTTCCTGCTGTCCGCCTTGTGGAGCGACGGTCCGTCCTGGTCGGATTGGGCCGATCTCCTGCGATTAAGCTTTCTGGTTTTGCTGTTCCTCGCCACCACCCTGCAACTGGGGGTCCGCGACCCTGCGTTCCCGGGCCATCTCTTCCTTTCGTACGCGCTGACCGCCGGACTCAGCCTCGTGGCGGCCTTCGGCGCCGCCGCTGTCGGGCTGCTCCCCTTCGGCGCCGCCGCTGTCGGGGTGCTTCCCTTCGGCCCGCGCTTCACGGGATTCGGTCTCGCCTCTCACCCCATCATCGGCGCCACGCTTTATGGCGTGGCGCTGCTGCTGAGCGCTTTCGTCCTGCTGCCGCGCGCGAAAACGTGGTACGCGCGTCTCGTCTGGCTGGCGGTCATCGTGCTGTGCGCGGCCTTCATGCTTGTCTCGGGCAGCCGCGGTCCGCTCATCGCCCTCGCCGCGGCGCTGGTCGTCGGGTTCGCGATCGCGGGCCGGCGCGCGGCTGTCCTCGTGCTGGCACTGGCGGTCGGCGGCATCGCCATCGGCGCGCTGTTCGACTTCTACCCGATTGTGATTCTCTACGAGCGCGCGGAAAGCGGCCACTTTGAGATTTGGCAGCAGGTGCTGGCCGCCATTGCGGAGCGTCCCTGGTTCGGCTACGGCAGCCTGGTGGAAATCTATTTCGATGGGGGGTACGGGCCCACTCGATCGCCGCACAACCTGCCGCTGGCCAACCAGCTCTATGGGGGACTGCCCGCCACCATCCTGCTCGCAGGCCTGCTGCTGGCGGCCACCCTGCAGGGCTGGCGGTCGGCGCGGGCGGGCGCGCCGGTCTGCCTCGTCCTGCTGGTTTTCGGCCTGGTGGCCTCGCTCTTCGATACCCGCAGCCTGGTCCAGAGCCTGGGCCGCGAATGGATCGCCGTGTGGTTGCCGATCGCCCTGCTGGCGGCCCAGGAGGTCCAGGCGCGGGCGGCGCCCCTTTCTTCACCCGCCGACGGCCCTCGCGCGTAACGCGATTGGCGAGGTGCGGCCGCCCGGCTTCCGCCGTGAAATCTGGGAAAATCGGCGTAATTCCGCTGGATTAGCCCCCGATAAACCGGGCGATTTGACATTCACGGCGTGAACACGGTATATGTTCACGCCGTGAATTTTACCCTGGGAACGGCGACAGCGGGCCGCCTCTTGGCGGTGGACGGGGCGGGAAAATGGCCAATTCCGACATCTCGGACGAGCAGCAGCAGACCGCGGCGCGCATTACGCTGGGCATGCTCAATGCCGTCGAGAGCGACCGCGACGTCACCCAGCGCCGCATCGCCGCCGAACTCGGCATCGCCGTCGGCCTGGTCAACGCTTACCTCAAGCGCTGCGTCAACAAGGGGCTGATCAAGGTCCAGCAGGTGCCGAAGCGGCGCTATGCCTACTACCTGACCCCCAAGGGCTTTGCCGAGAAATCGCGCCTTACCGCCAGCTATCTGCTCTATTCCTTCGATTTCTTCCGACAGGCGCGTGCCTCCTGCGAAGAAGCGCTGGGCGTGGCGGCGTCCAGAGACTGGAAATCGCTGATCCTGATCGGGCGCAGCGACATGGCGGAGATCGCGCTGGTCTGCGCGTTGCACCATCCTGTGCGCATTGTGGCGCTGGTTGATGCCGATGCCGATGCCGATGGCCGGGAAGGGACCTTTGCGTCCCTGCCGGTGGTCTCGAAAGTCGGCGCGGTGTCCGAGTCCTTCGACGGCGCGCTGATCACCGACATTGTGGCGACCCAGGCGGCCCACGACATGGCGGTGGCCGAGCTCGGTGCCGCACGGGTACTGGTGCCGGATCTTCTCGCCCAGGCCATTGCCGCGCCGAACAAGGACGGCGGCAGGACATGACAGGGGACGGCGAAATCCGCTGGTACGCGGTCCAGACCAAGCCCGGTCAGGAAAACAAGGCCGCCTTCAACCTGCGCCGTCAGGGCTACGGGGTCTACCTGCCGAAATATGCCCGCCTGCGCCGCCACGCCCGCAAGACGGAAAGGGTCGCGCGCCCGCTTTTTTCCGGTTATCTCTTCGTCGGTCTTGAATTTCGTCACCAGGGCTGGCACGCCATCAATTCGACACTGGGTGTCGCGCGTCTGGTTGCCGCGGCTGATGCGCCCGTCGCGGTGCCCGAGGCGGTGATCGAGGGGCTGCGCGCGCGCGAGGGCGAGGACGGCTGCATCCGTCTCGAGCCGCAGCGCCATCTGAAGAACGGCGACAAGGTGCGCATCACGGAGGGCGCGTTCGAGAGCTTCCTCGGGCTGTACCAGGGCTTGAGCGCAGGTGAACGAGCGCTCGTCCTTATCGACTTTCTAGGGCGCAAGGTGCGCGCCTTGATCGACCCGGAGACCCTGGCCGCCACGTGAGTCGCGTGGCGCCGGTCGCCGGACTGGAACGCATCGCTTCGGGAGACGATCCGCTGTCACCCGGAGTGCGGTAGCGTGGGCATAACGACAGAAGTATGTGGAGAGGAAGGGCCCTTACCCCGTGACCAATTTTGCACTCATCGGTGCTGCCGGCTATGTCGCGCCCCGTCATATGAAGGCCATGCGCGCTGTCGGCGGGATTCTGAAGGCGGCGGTCGACCCCAACGATTCCGTCGGCATCATCGACAGCCATTTTCCCGATGCCCACTTCTTCACCGAGTTCGAGCGCTTCGATCGCCATATCGACAAGCTGCATCGCAGCGGCGGGCGCATCGACTACGTCAGCATCTGTTCGCCCAACTACCTGCACGACGCCCATGTGCGCTTTGCCCTGCGCTCGGACAGCGATGCCATCTGCGAGAAGCCACTGGTGCTCAATCCGTGGAACCTCGACGGCCTCGCCGAGATTGAGGCAAGTACCGGGCGCCGCATCAACACCATCCTGCAACTGCGTCTTCATCCCGCGATCATCGCACTCAAGCAGAAGGTCGAGATGTCCGATCGCCGCCACACGGTGGATCTCTCCTATGTCACCTCGCGCGGGCGCTGGTACCACCAGTCCTGGAAGGGCGACGACAAGAAATCGGGCGGCGTCGGCACCAATATCGGGGTGCATTTCTTCGATATGCTGAGCTTCGTTTTCGGTGCCGTCACGGATAGCGCGCTGCATCTCAGAAACGACCGCCAGATGGCCGGCTCCATGCAGTGCGAGAAGGCCGATATCCGCTGGTTCCTCTCCGTCGACCGCGCCGATCTGCCCGCGGGGCTTGCCGATGGGCAGTCGACCTACCGCGCGGTCACCGTCGACGGCGAGAACGTGGAGTTCTCCGCCGGCTTCACCGACCTTCACACGGCGAGCTATCAGGGGGTCCTCGCCGGCAATGGCTTCGGGCTCGACGACGTACGCCCGTCGATCGAAATCGTGTCGGCCATGCGCAGGGCCACTATCGAACCGGGTCGCGGGGAACAGCACCCGATGGCCCGGCAGGCCGGCGTGTGAGAATCGTTAAGCGGGCATTCGCTCGTCACGGCCGGTACGGGAAATAAACGTCTGATGATCCTGCCAGAAGCCAGTATCCATCCCACCGCGATTGTGGATGACGGCGCCCGCATCGGCCCCGGCAGCCGCGTTTGGCACTGGGTTCACGTTTGTGGCGGCGCCGTCATTGGGGAAAACTGTTCGCTGGGGCAGAACGTGTTCGTCGGGAACAGGGTGGTCCTTGGCAACAATGTGAAGGTCCAGAACAACGTCTCCATCTACGATGACATCACTTTGGAAGACGGCGTTTTCTGCGGCCCTTCCTGCGTGTTCACCAACGTCGTCAATCCACGCGCCGAAATCGAACGCAAAAGCGAATACAAGCCGACGGTTGTCGAGCGCGGCGCGACGATTGGCGCCAATGCCACCATCGTTTGCGGGTATAGGTTGGGGGCTTATTGCTTTATCGCGGCGGGGGCTGTGGTCACCAAAGACGTCGCCGCCTTTGCCCTGATGGCGGGGGTGCCCGCCAGGCGGATCGGCTGGATGAGCAAGGCCGGCGCCCGCCTGGGCGACGATCTGGTCTGCCCCATCGACGGCAGCCGCTACCGCTTGACGGACCTCGCGACGCTGGAGGAGGTAGCATGAGCGATTCTCCCATCGCTTTCATCGATCTGGCCGCCCAGCAGCGCCGCCTGGGCGATCGGCTCAGCCAGGCCATCGGCCGCGTGCTGGCCCATGGCGCCTATATCCTGGGGCCGGAGGTGGCGGCGTTGGAGACGCAACTGGCCGCCTTCTGCGGCGCCGGCCATTGCGTCACCTGCGCCAACGGCACCGACGCCCTGCAACTGGTGATGATGGCCGAAGGCGTGGGGCCGGGCGATGCCGTCTTCGTCCCCGCTTTTACCTTCGTCGCGACGGCGGAGGTGGTGCCGCCAACCGGTGCCACGCCCTTGTTCGTTGACGTGCGCGAGGCCGATTTCAACCTTGACCCGGCCAGCCTGGAGGCCGGTGTGGCCGAGGCCAAACGCCTGGGACTGACCCCGCGCATGGTCATCGCCGTCGATCTGTTCGGTCATCCCGCCGACTACGACGCGATCCGCGCCCTCTGCGCAAGAGAGGGCATGACCCTGGTGGACGACGCCGCCCAAGGTTTCGGCGGTACCTACAAGGGCCGGCGGGTGGGCAGCCTGGGCGACTACACGACCACCAGCTTCTTTCCGGCCAAGCCGTTGGGCTGCTACGGCGACGGCGGCGCGGTGTTCACCGAGGACGCCGCCAAGGCCGACCTGCTGCGCAGCCTGCGTTTCCACGGCAAGGGCGGCGACAAGTACGACAACGTGCGGCTCGGCCTGAACTCCCGCCTCGACACCTTGCAGGCGGCGATCCTGCTGGAGAAGCTGGCCATCTTCGAGGACGAGTTGGCCGCCCGCCAGAGGGTGGCGGCGCGCTACGCCGCCGCCCTTGACGGACTTAACGCGGTGACGGTGCCCCGTGTGGCCGAGGGCTGCACCTCGGCCTGGGCGCAGTACACCCTGCTGGTTCCCGAGCGCGACGCGTTGGTTGCGGCTTGCAAAGCCAAGGGCGTGCCGACGGCGGTCTACTATCCGATCCCGTTGAACCGCCAGACCGGCTACGCCATGCACCCGACGGTGCCCGGCGGTGTGCCCGTCTCGGACCGGCTGGCCACGCAGGTCCTCAGCCTGCCGATGCATCCTTATCTCGACGCGGCGACCCAGGATTACATCGTGGCTGCTGTAACCGGGGCGGGATCGAACAGTCTGCCGGGGCCGACATGATGCGGCGATCCGGTCTGCCCGAATCAAGTCCGCCCGAATCAGGCCGGCCCGAAACCGTGAGAACGCTGTTCTCCCGGGGTGCTGCAGCATGACCAAGAACCCGACGATGTCTGAGCGGGACGTCAGTACCGAGCGCGCCCGCGAGATGAGCGAGACCAATACCATCGTTATCGAGGCCGGCCGCACGAACAGGCGCTATTGGCGGGATTTGTGGGCAGCCCGGCAAGTCATCTGGATTCTAGCTGTCCGGGACATTTCGGTTCGCTACAAGCAGAGCCTGCTGGGCGTGACCTGGGTGGTTCTGCGTCCGCTGCTGATCATTGCGGTGTTCACCCTGGTGTTCGAGAAGATCGCCCGGCTGCCCAGCGACGACGGCATGCCTTATTCGCTCATGGTCATGGGCGGTATGGTGCCCTGGGTGCTGTTCTCCGTCTCCCTGCCCGATATTACCAACAGTCTGGTCAACAACAGCAACCTGATCGGCAAAGTGTTCTTCCCGCGCATGTCGATTCCCCTCTCATCGATGTCCAACGCCATCATGGAATTCACGATCTGCATGCTCTTGCTGGTTGTTCTGATGGTATTCTACGGCGTTCCGCTGTCATGGAATCTGGCGCTGGTCCCCCTGTTCGGGATGCTCGCCCTCCTCCCCAGCATCGGTCTCGGTCTGTGGTGGGCGGCGCTCAACGTCCGCTATCGGGACTTCCGCTTCATCATTCCCTTCATCGTCCAGTTCGGCCTCTACGTGACTCCCATCGGCTTTAGCAGCCAGTTGATACCCGAACGGTGGCGGCCGCTTCTTTACATGAACCCAATGACGGCGGTGGTGGATGGGGTTCGCTGGTGCATCAGCGGCGGCACCACCGCGCTAGACCCGTTAAGCATTGTGGGCAGCCTTGCCATATCATCGCTATTGGTGATTTTCGGTCTGTATTATTTCAGGAAGTCCGAGAAAGCATTTGCGGATGTCATCTGAGGTGAGCGATGTCGCCATCCGCATCGACGGCCTGGGCAAGCGGTATTCGATCCGCCATGTTCAGGAGCGTGGGCAGACCAACCTGCGCGAGGTTATCTCCAGCCGCCTGCACAGCCTGTTCCGGGGAAGCCGGCAAGATGGCGGCCAGCCGGGCAGGAACGGAAAATCCACCGAGGACATCTGGGTCCTTCAGGATATCAACCTCGATATCCGGAAGGGGGAGGTGGTCGGGATCATCGGTCGGAACGGCGCCGGCAAGAGCACGCTGCTGAAAATCCTGAGCCGGATCACCGAGCCCACCGTCGGACGGGCGACGATCTCGGGGCGCGTGGCCAGCCTGCTGGAGGTCGGCACCGGCTTCCATTCGGAGCTGACAGGGCGGGAAAATATCTTCCTGAACGGCACGATCCTGGGAATGTCCCGCAAGGAGATCCGTAGCAAGTTCGACGATATCGTCGCCTTTTCCGGAGTCGAAAAATTCCTCGACACGCCGGTCAAGAGATACTCGAGCGGCATGTACGTGCGGCTTGCCTTCGCGGTCGCCTCGCATCTCGATCCGGACATCCTCATCGTCGACGAGGTTCTGGCGGTCGGCGACATGGACTTCCAAAAAAAGTGCCTCGGCCGAATGGACGAGGTTTCGCGGCAAGGAAGAACCGTCCTCTTCGTCAGCCACAATCTGCCTATGATCTCGGCTCTGTGCAGCCAGTGCGTCCTGCTCGATTCCGGCCGGTTGGTTGCCAAGGGCCCCACCGAAACCGTACTGCCGCTGTATCATGGCGCGTCCTTTACCGAATCCCGGCAACCCGCTTCCCATGACGAGCCGGACGGGAGGAACAAGCGGATTGAGCTGTCATCGGCTTGTGTGACCAATCGGCAAGGCGAGGTCATCGACAAATGTTCCATATTCGATGACATCCGCATCAGCATGACCTACGCGATCTCCGAGGATGTTCCGGAAGCCGTCATTCCCATGTTTCACGTGCTCGACGAGAAGGGTGAGTACGTATTCCTGAGTTATCCCCACGACTGGTCGCCGGAATTGGGGCGACAAGCCGGCCTCTATGAGGTGTCATGCCATGTTCCGGCCCATCTTCTTAACGATGGGTCTTACTCAGTCAGCTTGCAGGTCAACACCGTTGCCAACGGCCATACCCTTGAGTTCTTCGAGCATCATGCCCTCAGGTTTATAGTCATGGACAACATTCACGAAAATCCCTATCGGGAACACGTGAAGTATTCCTACCAGCATCCCGGCGCGGTTCGCCCGCTTCTGGATTGGACGCTGACCCGAAAAGACACGGACGATTAGGCGAAACCATGAAACTGGTCATACTGGCAGGCGGCCTGGGAACGCGGATCAGCGAAGAGTCCCACCTTCGACCGAAACCGATGATCGAGATCGGGGGAAAGCCGATCCTGTGGCACATTATGAAGACCTATTCCTCTTATGGGATCAATGACTTCATCATATGCTGCGGATACAAGGGCTATCAAATCAAGGAGTACTTCTTCAACTATACCCTGCACATGTCGGACGTGACCTTCGACATGGTTCGGGATGAGATGACCGTCCACAATCGCTATGCCGAGCCATGGAAAGTTACCCTTGTCGACACCGGCGAAGCGACGATGACCGGTGGACGCCTGCTTCGGGCGGCGCCCTATCTGGACCCGGAGGAAGACAGCGACTTCTGCATGACCTACGGCGATGGTGTCGGCAACGTGGACATCGGGGCACTGCTGGATTTCCATCGCCAGCACGGCAAACTGGCCACCTTGACTGCGGTCGCCCCCTCCGCCCGGTTCGGCGCCTTGGAAATCCTGTCGGACGACGAGGTGGCCAGCTTCCGGGAGAAGCCGGAAGGCGACGGCAAGTTGATCAACGGCGGCTTCTTCGTCCTCTCCCGCAAGGTTATCGACTATATCGGTGGCGATCAGACCACCTGGGAACGTCAGCCGATGGAGCGGCTGGCCGCTGAGCGTCAGCTCAAGGCGTTCCACCACACGGGCTTCTGGCAACCGATGGACACCCTGCGCGACAAGAACCTGCTTGAGGATCTGTGGGCGCGCGACGAGGCACCCTGGAAGACCTGGTCATGAATGCCGGTTTCTGGAAAGGGAAACGGGTCCTCGTCACCGGGCATACCGGTTTCAAGGGAAGCTGGCTTTCGATATGGCTGGCCCGTCTCGGTGCCGAGGTCGTCGGCTATGCCCTGGCCCCGCCGACGTCGCCCAGCAACTTCGCCCTCTCGCGGGTCGGCGAGACGATGCAGTCCATCGAGAGTGACATCCGCGACCTCCAGGCCCTGGAGGACTGCGTCGCCCGCCATCGGCCGGAGATCGTCCTGCACTTGGCCGCGCAGTCGTTGGTCCGCAGATCCTACGGGGACCCGGTCGAAACTTTTCAGTCCAACGTCATGGGGACGGTAAACCTGCTGGAAGCGGTCCGCCGGCACCCTTCGGCCCGGGCGGTCGTGGTCGTCACCAGCGACAAGTGCTACGAAAACCGCGAATGGCATTGGGGCTATCGCGAGAATGAAGCAATGGGCGGGCACGACCCCTACAGCGGCAGCAAGGGGTGCGCCGAGTTGGTGGCGGCGTCCTACCGGAATTCCTTTTTCCCGCCGGATGAGCATGCCCGGCATGGGGTGGCCGTTGCCAGCGCCCGCGCCGGCAACGTGGTCGGCGGCGGTGACTGGTCCGAGGACCGGCTGGTCCCCGACATCCTGGATGCCCATGCCAACGGACGGGAATTGATCATTCGCAGCCCGGCCGCGGTGCGGCCCTGGCAGTTCGTTCTTGAGCCGCTGCATGGTTACATGACCCTGGCCGAGCGCCTTTACAACGACGGCCCCAATTTTGCGGAGGCCTGGAACTTCGGGCCGCGGGACGCCGACGTCCTCACCGTCGAAGCCTTGATACGCCGATTGTCCTCGCACCTGGACGGCGGCGTCGCGTACCGTGTAGCCGCCGACGAGAGGCCTCACGAGGCGACCCTGCTCAAACTGGATTGCTCGAAGGCGGCGGCCAGACTGGGCTGGCAGCCCCGCACGACCCTGGATGACGCTCTGCGCCGGATCGCCGATTGGCAAAACGCCTTCCTGGCCGGTCGGGACATGCGGGAGGTCTCGATTCAGCAGATAGAGAATTTCCAAAAAATCTCGCAAGGATGCCGATGAATGACGGCGTGTTTTGAAGTCAGTACATGCGAAGTATGCGGCTCCGGCGATCTGGTCGAGGCCCTCGACCTGGGGAAGAACCCGCTATGCGACGATCTCATTCCCATCGGCAGTGACCTGCATTGCGAGGCCTATCCGATCGACATCGTCTACTGCCGGAAATGCGGCACCGCGCATCAGCGCTATCAGGTCCCCAAGGTCCAGCTGTTTCCGCAGACCTATCACTACCGTTCCCGCTTCACTGCCGACGTCCTGTCGGGCATGGCCGCACTGGTCGAGTCCGTGGATGCGCAGTTAGGCGGCCTGGACGGCCTGACCGTTCTCGATGTCGGCTGCAACGACGGCAGCCTGCTGGATCGTTTCGCAGCCAAGGGAGCCCGGACGATCGGTGTTGAGCCGACCGGCGCCGCCGCCGATGCCGAGGGCCGCGGGCACGCCATCATCCACGACTTCTTCTCCGAAGAGACGGCGAAGCGGATCATCGAGCAGCACGAGCGCGTCGACGTGATCACCTTCACCAATGTCTTCGCCCACATCGAGGACCTGAAGGGCCTGCTTGCCGCCCTGTCGATTCTGATGAACGAGGGCACGGTCCTGGTGATCGAGAACCACTATCTGGGTGCCGTCCTGGACAAGAACCAGTTCGACACCTTCTATCATGAGCATCCCAGGACCTATAGCCTCAACTCCTTCATTCACATCGCAGCGACCCTGAACCGCAAGGTCACGGCGGTCGAGTTTCCCAGCCGCTATGGCGGCAACATCCGCGTGACCATCGGTAAGGCGGCCGGCGATCCGGCTCCGGCTACCGCCGATGTGATGGCCAGCACGCTGGAGCGCGAGGTCCGCTTTCTGGACGAGTTCGCCGCCATGCGAGCCTTCATCGAGACCTGGAAGCGGGACAAACGATCCGAGATCGAGCGGTTGGTCCATTCCCACGGCCCCCTGATGGCCAAGGCCTTTCCCGGCCGGGCGGCCATCCTGGTGTCGGCCCTTGGCCTGTCCGAGGCCGAGATCGAATGCGTCTATGAAAAACCCGGTTCGCTGAAAATCGGCCACTATCTACCGGGAACCCGTATCCCGATCCGTTCTGACGACGAGTTGTTCGGCCGCCTGGACGAAACCAAGGTGCTCCTCAACATGGCTTGGCACATCCCGACGGAAATCGAAACCTATCTGCGCGACAACGGCTACCAAGGCCGGATCGTGCATATCGTCTGAGTACGAGAACCGCAGGAATGTCCGGGGTTGATATCTGGCTGATCGTCGGCGCACGCCGATGGGGCCGCCTCATGGCCGCCGAGCTGTGTGCCCGGTTGCCGGACGACGCCATCGTCTACCTGCAGACGGCGACTCCAGGCGATCCCGGGCTGCAGTCTTGGCTGAACAGGACTGGCTTGCGAGAGCGGTTGCGGATCACCGATCGTGCCCCGGTCCACTCTCCCTCGAACACCAGTGTCGCCTTCGTGGTCAACTCCGCCTACCGGCACAGTGCCACCATCGAAGAATTGCTTGAGGCCCGCTACAACGTGGTCAGCGAAAAACCGATGACCTTCTCGGCGGCCGATACGCGGCGTCTTGTGACCCTGGCCGGCTCGCTGGATCTGCGGTTGTTCTGCACCAACACCTATCTTTTCCCCGACTACCTGAACCTGTTCCGGCGGACCTGGCCCGAAGGCGAGCGGATGTCACGGATCTGTGTGACCTGGATCGACCCCGCCGGAGAGGCCCGTCACGGGGACGCCAAAAGCTACGATTCGGGGGTTCCCGTGATCTTCGACGTGCTGCCTCACGTCGCCAACATCGTCGCTGCGGTCTATGGGCCGATTGCTCCCGGTTCTTCGGAAATCCAGGTCGAGCGGGGCGGCGCCGAAGTTTTTTTGACCTACGGCTGCGATGAGTTGACGGTACAGGCTCACATCGCGCGGAACGGGGAAGGGCGGAAGAGAGTGGTTGAGCTGTCCGGCAGAAACAGTAAAGCGATGCTCGACTTTTCGACCGAACCGGGGACGATACGTGTTGATGGCGGGCCGCCGGGGTCGGCTGATCCCGATTGGCCGCAAAAGGAGCGGCCGATTGGGGCGATGCTGGCCAGCGTGCTGGCATACTTTGAGGAAGGGGCCGAGGATGCCCGCCTGTCTGCGGATTCCGCCATTCTCGGCAATGCACTGAGTGACGCGGTCGCGGTCGACTACGCGCACCAGCAGGCTGCCTTCCTCGCCCGCTTTGATCGCGGAGCGGTCCTTCCAAGCGAGGAGGCCGACCTTGCCTACGCCGACAAGGAATCCCGCTCCATCGCCCAGCGGGCGCTTCCTTTTCTTTCGCCGGACTCACCGCTGAGGCTGTATGCGCGTGGCTGAGAGGTCTTCGCGCCCCCCGGCCCGGCAAGCAGGATCAACGGACAACATCACCATGACAAAATACACCGTCGTCAACCGCTCCCGCTGTCGTCTGTGCGCCGGCGCGGATCTCGTCCGCTTCATGCATTTCGACGCCGTTCCCTTCTTCGACGAGGTCGTCACCAGGGAAAATCGTGGCAGCGAGTTTTCCTATCCGATGGAGATCCATTTCTGCCGGAGCTGCGCCAGCGTCCAAACGCAGCACGACGTGAACCTGCACGAATACTATCACACCTACCAGTACACCGCTTCCAAGTCCCCGTTCATCCGCAGCTACATGCGCAAGCTGGTGGACCACTCGGTGGACGTCCTCGGGCTCAAACCGGGGGACAAGGCGATCGAGATCGGCGCAGCCGATGGCTACCTGCTGTCGCTGTATCAGCAGAGGGGCCTCGACACGCTGGGCTTCGAAGCCGCTGGAAACCTCTGCCAATTGGCCCAAGAAAACGGCGTGACCGTCATCAACGACTTATTCACCCGGGAATCTATTGGTCTGATTCCGCCGGCGTTCGCCAAGGCGCAGCTGATCGTCCTGCTGCATACCTTCGACCACCTTTACGATCCGGCGCCGTTCCTCGAGACCGTGCGCGAGGTCCTGGATGACGAGCAGGGCATCCTTCTGCTGGAGGTGCACGACCTGCAGGATATTCACGCCAAGCACGAGACAGCCTTGTTCGGCCACGAACACGCAACGTACCTCCACTATGGTTCGATGAAGCGCTTTCTGGAGCGCCATGGCCTTCGCATGATCGATTTCAACTTTCTGCCCAAACAGGTCTGCCGCGGCAGTTCAATGCTGATTGCGGCGACACCGCAAGGAAGCCGCCTTGCGCCAGTCAAGGACTTGTCGGTTTTTGCCGACCCCAAGCTCGACGAACTGTCCACCTTCATGGCGTTCCAGGAGGACGTCGCGCGCTCCTACGCCAACCTCAGGGCCTATATTGAAACACGGCGGCGTTCGGGAAAGCGCTTCGCCGGCTACGGTGGCTGGGGGCGCGGCGTCACTACCCTGGCCATGGCCGGGCTCACCGACCGGCATCTGGAATTCGTCGTCGATGGCAATCCCGGCCTGCACGGCTGCTATACGCCGGTGACTGAGTTCGAGATCGTCGGACCGGAGGCGGTGACACGGGCCGCCGTCGATGAGGTTGTGGTTTTCAATTACGCCTATATTTCCGAGATCAGGGACACTCTTTCCGGATTCATCGCTGATGGCGGGCGGGTCCATTCCGTCATTGATCTCCTCGCTCAGGCCGATAGCGGCGCCTGATCGATGGCGCTCCCGCCGAAGATCAGTTTCCTGCTGTGCACCCGAAACCGGGCCGAGGTCGCCCGCCAGTGCGTGGCGCATATCCTCTCCTCCTCGCGCCAGGACATTGAGTTGATCGTGCGGGATAACTTTTCCTCGGACGATACCTCCGCGCTGCTGAGCGGCATCGAGGATGCGCGCCTCAGGCTCTATTCGGTGAAGGAGAATCAGGGAACGCTGAGCTTCTTCGAAATACCGAAGCTGGCTTCCGGCGAGATTATCACCTGGATTTCCGACGAGGACGACTTCAGTCTGGACGAAATCGACTTCGTGCTCGAGAAGTTCCGGACCAATCCGGACTGCAACGTGATGTTTGGAAGCGTCGTCGTCGGCCCGGCCGCCCGGCGGCTCCAGTTCGAGGAAAAAACCATCGACGATCCCGTCCGGGCCTGCATCACCGCCCTGTCCTTTTCGGGGTGTGGCGGCCTGTTCGTCCGGCGCTCGGCATTGCCGGCCGCCCATGCTTTCAGGATTGGCAGCCCGGAACAGGGCTATTTGTTCTGGAACTATTATCCGGTCGGCTTTTTCGCCAGCCGCTGCGTATCGGACAAGCTGATCACCACGTCGCGGACCGTGGTGACCCAGGCTCGGTTCGGGCGTACCACCAACAACTGGAGTGAGACCTCGGCCCCAGACCGGGTCCGGTTGCCCCACTACTATCCTGAAAGCACCTTCGACCGCCTCGCCAGCAATATCGCCAATATTTTCATGAAGAAGATGACGGTTGCGCAGAAATTGAGAGCCTCGAGTTCGGCTGTCCGGCTGTTCTGGCTCCAATCGCCTTCCTTCACCAATCCGGAACTGATTTCACTTCTGAAAGAAAACTACGCGGACCGCACGGTCCAGGCCTATGTCGATCATATAGGCCGGCGTGGAATGGCGGACCGGTTCGGAAGATTTTGCTGGGCGTTGAAGAGCACGATCCGGCTCGCGCCGGCCGTCGTGTCCAACATCAAGGCCTGGCGCCGGCTGATGGTGGGCTGAGATGGCTCATTCCCCGATCGCGATTGCGAGATGAAATACTCCATCGTCATTCCCACCCAGGATCGGCCGAAATTGCTGGCGATCGTGGCCCGGCATGTCATGCGGCTCGACCACTCCAGCTTCGAGATGATCGTCTCGGATAACTCGACCAGCGACGAGTTCAGGGCCGCAAACGAAGCGGCACTGGCTCCTTGGCTCGGGCTTCCCAACGTCAGGCTGATCCGCCCGTCCCAGCTTCTGTCGGCGCCGGAGCATTTCGAGTACGCCCTTGGCTTTACGACCGGCGACTATGTCCTCTACCTGACCGACAAGATGGTGATCCTTCCCCGTTTGTTGGTCGAGGTGGATGCCGTCATCGCAGAATTCGATCCGGACATCGTGAACTGGGCCTATGCCCCTTACTACATCGACGACATCGACAACCCCGATGGCTCCGGGACCCTGATCGAAAGCCTGGAGTTCCTTCAGGGGCTTCCCCAACCCTACGTTCCTGACGAGGCCCTGCGCTTCAAGGCCGCCGGCACCGTTCCCCGGACCCGGGAAACGACCCGCGAGTTCGCCTTGGGAAAGATCATCTTCGGCTGCTACAAGCGAACCCTGATCGACCGGATCATTGCCGCCTCCGGAGCTCTTTTCTCCGGCGCGACTCACGATTACTCGGCGATGGTGCAGGGGCTGTGCCTGGCCAGGCAGGGGGTCATGATCAACCGGTTCGGGATGCTGTTCCTCTCCCTGCCGAGGCAAAGCTCCCTCGGTTCCCTGACGGCGACCGAATCGAAATGGGCCCTGTCCTACTTCCGGTCCTTCGAGAATCCGGACGCCCTGCTGGGCAATCTCTTGGCCCCTGGGGTGTATGCGTCGCAGCACAACATGGTCGCCCACGACTACAAGAAGTTCCTGTCGATCCATGGCAAGGAATCCTACCTGAACAGGAGGAACTGGTTCGTGGCCATCTGGAGCGACCTGGTCTCGGACCGCATGCATTGGTCGAGCGAGGCCGAACGGTCGGGGCAGATCCGTCTGTTCTGGCGCCACGTCAGGGGATACGGCTTGCTCGAATACCTGTCGGTTCGTTTTTCCAAGCTCTTCCGCGACATGAAGATTAAGCACGATCCTCTCTGGATCTCCCTGAAGGCAAGAATCACGGGGCAGTACCCAGCGCCGACCTATCGGACCTACGCGGCGGCGTCTGTTATGGATGCAGCCGATCATATCCTGGCGGAATCCACCCTCACCGCTGATGGGAGCATCCCCGTCGCCGAAAGAGACGAGATCGTGGTGTAGGCCTGGACGGAACGACGCAGCGAGCAATTTCCCACTGTCGGTAAAAAATGAACATCCTGTTTCTTTACAACGTTAACTCGGCGTTCGTCGGCACCACCCGGAGCCATATCGCTGCCTTCAAGGGATACAGCATCCACAAGGTTGTCGAACTGGACTTCCATGTCTTCAGGAAGACCGATGTCGACCTTTCGATGTTCGACTGCATCGTCATTCACCACAGCATTCCGGTCGGCCATGGCAATACCCTTTCCGATCAGATTATCGAGAGACTGAAAGGATTTCAGGGCCTGAAAGCCCTGTTCATCCAGGATGAAATGCGCTGGGTCGAATCGACCTGTGACAAGATCGAGCGGATGGGCATTTCGCTGGTCTTCACCGTCGTCAACCCCGAGGTCGTTCGTGACATCTACCGGGGACCCTGGTTCGATCGGGTGCGCTTCGAGCACGTCCTGACCGGCTACGTTCCCGAGGAACTGCTGGATGTTGAAGTCCCAGCCTACGAGGATCGCCGGATCGACGTTTCCTATCGGGCACGCAAGCTGCCGGCCTGGTGTGGCATCTTCGGCCAGGAGAAGTCCGTCATCGCCGAACGCTTCCTGGCCGATGCCGCCGGCTGGTCGTTGAACTGCGACATTTCCTGCAAGGAGAGTGACCGGATCTACGGCGACGACTGGATCCGCTTCGTGGCCGATTCCCGTGCCACCCTGGGGGCGGAGAGCGGCGCCAGCTTCATTGACTATTCCGGCCAGGTGGCCCCCGCTGTGGATGACTACGAAAGACGTCACCCGGAGGCCTCCTTCGAGAAGGTCCGCAATAAATTCCTGGAGGGACGGGATGGCCGTACGGTGATCCACGTCATCTCGCCCCGCTGTTTTGAGGCCGCCGCGCTGCGGACCCTGATGATCATGTACGAAGGGGCCTACTCCGGTATTCTGGAGGCGGGCCGCCACTACGTGCCTCTCGCGCGGGACCATTCCAATATGGCGGAGGTGGTGGCCATCTTGCGCGACCCGGAAAGGGCGAAAGCGATCATCGAGACCGCCTATCGGGAAATCGCGTGTTCCGGCAGGTGGTCCTTTAGGGCCCTGATCGAGCAGTTCGACCAAGCCGTCGGGGAAGAATGGAAAAGGCTTGGCATTCCACCATCGCCGGCATTGTTCCAGAGCAAGATCGATGCCTATTCGGTGAAATGGGACAGGATGCTGCGCTGGAATAAGATAAAATACGGCACCGCATTGTATCTCGGGAACACATACAGGAAGTTGGAAAGTATCGAGCGTTCCTCAAATAGCCCGAGAATAGTCGTGGTCTTATTGCGGGCGCTCAGAGAAGCCGTCGAGCCGATCAAGAAATTCCTGGGTCGGGTGCTGCTTGGATGATACGGACGAATTGTAATGGTGAAATATGTGCGGAATAGCCGGACTCATTGATCTCAAGGGACGGCCGGTTGACGGCCTGGATCGGCGTCTTGCCGTCATGGGCAAGCTGATCGCCCATCGCGGGCCGGACGGGGCCGGCAGTTGGGTCTCACCGAACGGCGCCGTCGGCTTGGCCCATCGTCGGCTGTCGATCATCGACCTGACCGAGCACGGTGCCCAGCCCATGGCGGCCGACAACGGTACGGTGATTTCCTACAATGGCGAGACCTACAACTACGTCGAACTGCGCGAGACTCTTTCCCCCGGCTGGAGCTTCAAGAGCCATTCGGACACGGAAACCATCCTGGCCGCTTATGAGCGCTACGGCGACAGCTGCCTGGATCACCTGCGCGGTATGTTCGCCTTCGCCCTGTGGGACGAGCGCAAGCGGCGCCTGCTCTGCGCCCGCGACCGCTTTGGCATCAAGCCGTTTTACTACACGGTGGTCGATGGGGTGCTCTATTTCGCCTCCGAAGCCAAGGCGCTGGTCCCCTTCCTGCCGGAGATCGAGACCGATCCCACCGCCCTGGCCGAATATCTGACCCTGCAATTCACCATCGGCGAACACACCCTGTTCAAGGGGATCAAGCAGCTGCTGCCCGGCCACGCGCTGAAGGTCGAGAACGGCGACGTCCGCACCTGGCGCTATTGGGACGTCCATTACGAGATCGACTACGACCACAGTGCCAAGTATTTCGGCGACCGTCTGGAAGAGTTGATGCACGAATCCCTGGCCCTGCACCTGCGCAGCGACGTGCCGGTGGGGGCCTACATCTCGGGCGGCATCGATTCCAGCCTGATGGCCCTGCTGGCGACGCGGGCCGACGACGCGAACCGTCTCGGCTTCAATGGCCGCTTCACCGACCATCCCGGCTACGACGAAAGCCACTACGCCCGCATGGTCACCGACCGCACGGGCGGGGAGCTTCACGTTGCCGACATCACCGCCGATGATTTCCGCCACCACATCCGCGATGTCATCTATCACTTGGATTTTCCGGTGGCCGGCCCCGGGTCGTTCCCCCAGTTCATGGTTTCCAAGCTGGCCCGCGAACATGTCAAGGTGGTGCTGGGTGGTCAGGGCGGCGACGAGATCTTTGGGGGTTATGCCCGCTATCTGATCGCTTATTTCGAGCAGTGCATCAATGCGGCGATGGATGGCAGCTACAGGAACGGCAACTACGTCGTCACCATCGAATCTATCGTTCCCAACCTGGGTCTGCTGCGCGAGTACAAGCCGTTGATCACCCAGTTCTGGCGCGAGGGCCTGTTCGGTCCTCTGGACGAGCGCTACTTCCGGCTGGTCAACCGCTCGGTCGATATGAACGACGAGGTCGACTGGTCGCAGTTGGCGCCCGAAAAGGTGGTCGCCGACTTCAAGGCGATTTTCAACAACCGGGCCAACGTGCGCAAGGAAGCCTACTTCGACAGCATGACGCACTTCGACTTCAAGTGCCTGCTGCCGGCGCTGCTGCACGTGGAGGATCGCATGAGCATGGCCCATGGCCTGGAAAGCCGGGTGCCTCTGCTGGACCATCCGCTGGTCGAGTTCGCCGCCACCATCCCCGCCGACGTGAAGTTCAAGGATGGCCATATGAAGCATCTGCTGAAGACCACCTTCGGCGACGTCCTGCCGGCCGAGATCGTCAACCGTCGCGACAAGATGGGCTTCCCCGTGCCGTTGAAGGAGTGGTTCGCCGGCGAGTTGCACGATCTGGTGGAGGACACCTTCCATACCCTGAAGGAAAAGCACCGGCCCTATTTCAACGCCGACGCCATCCTCAGAAACTTCGACCAGTCCGGCAAGTTCTCGCGCAAGACCTGGGGCTTGCTGAGCCTGGAGATGTGGCACCAGACCTTTCACGACCGCGCCGCCGAATGGAGGCGGATGATCTGATGGCCCCCGTCAACCAGGCCGATATCGACGAAAAGAACAGCGCCTTCTGGAACGAGTTGTGCGGCTCCCATATGGCGAGATCCGCCGGGGTGACGGATGATTCACCGGAAAGCCTGGCCCGGTTCGACAAACGGTATTTCGACTTCTATCCCTACCTGTTCGACCACATCCCCTTCGCCGAGATGGCGGGCCGGAAAGTGCTGGAGGTCGGTTTGGGTTACGGCACCGTCGGCCAGCGGATCGCCATGAGCGGCGCGGCCTACCATGGCCTCGACATCGCCGCCGGCCCGGTCGCCATGATGGAGCACCGTCTCGGCCATCTGGGGCTCGCCGGCGACCTACGCCAGGGTAGCATTCTCGCGCCGCCCTTTGCCGCCGGCTCCTTCGACTGGGTGGTGGCGATCGGCTGCCTGCACCATACCGGCGACCTGGCCGCCGCCATCGGCAGCGTGTACGACCTGCTGGCCCCGGGTGGCCGGGCTATGGTCATGGTCTATAATGCAGCCTCCTACCGGCAATGGCTGCGCGGTCCGCTGGCGACCCGGCGGCGCCTGCGCGAGGATCCCGCCACCTATTCGCAACGCATCGTCGCCGCGGACGAGCGCATGCGCGGCACCTACGATGCCGGCCGGGACGGCTCGGCCGCACCGCAGACCGAATTCGTTACCGCCGCCGAACTGGGCCATCTGTGCCGGGCTTTCTCCCGGTGCGACGTGACCCTTGAAAACATCGGCGGAACGATCCTTTTCATAGCCGGGCTGCGGCCCCTGGTCTGCCGGTTGTTCGGGCCCTTCTTCGGTCTCGATCTCTATTGCCGGCTCACCAAATAGGCGCTCTCGGCGCTTGCTCACAGGGGGCAGAAATGGTAACCGACTGGTCCCAACAGAACAGGCGTCCTCGCAGGCGTTCCCCGTTGAAGTGTTTCGTCGCCGGCGGCTGCGACCGGGTCGGCATTGGCCTCGGTGATGGGGGTGGTAGATTTTGGGCGCGGCCGGCAGCAAGAATGCCATTTTCCTCTCATGATGTTGAGTGCAAGTCAGGTGTTGGCGCCGTGATGCCGGCAAGCACGGAACTCTGAAACTGGCTCTGCCCAATATCGTTGTTTCCGACGATCAACTTCGTAAAAGGAGCATATTTCCGTGAAAGCTTTCATCACCGGCGGCTGCGGCCAGGTCGGCTCCCACGTCGCGGAGATGCTACTGGCCCGCGGCGACCAGGTGGTCGCCATCGACAATTTCGCCACCGGCCGTCCGGAGCATCTGGAGAAGCACGAGAATCTGACCTTCGTCGAAGGCTCCATCGCCGACAAGGACCTGGTCGACCGGCTGGTGGGCGACTTCACGCCCGCCGTGCTGATCCACACGGCCGCCTCTTACAAGGACCCGGACGACTGGTACAACGACACCCTGACCAATACGGTCGGCGGTGCCAACCTGATCCGGGCCGCCAAGGAGCACGCTGTCGGCCGCTTCGTCTATTTCCAGACCGCGCTGTGTTACGGCGTGAAGCCTCTGCAGAACCCGATCCGCCTGGACCATCCGCGCGATCCGGCCAATTCCAGCTATGCCATTTCCAAGTCGGCGGCCGAGGACTACCTGACCATTTCAGGCCTCGACTATGTCACCTTCCGCCTCGCCAATGTGGTCGGCCCGCGCAACGTCTCTGGACCCCTGCCGATCTTCTTTCAGCGTCTGTCCGAGGGAAAGAAGTGCTTCGTCACGACCGCCCGGCGTGACTTCGTCTTCGTCAAGGATCTGGCCCGTACGGTGATCAAGGCGACCGACGGCATGGGCCACGGCGCCTATCATTTCTCCTCCGGCTCCGATATCGCCATCAAGGAGCTCTACGACGCCGTGGTCGAGGCGATGCAGATCAACGACTATCCCGAGCCGGAGATCCGCGAACTCGGGCCCGACGACGCGCCGTCGATCCTGCTGGACCCGTCGCGCACGTTCGCCGATTTCGGCGATGTGGAGTTCACCCCGCTCAAGGACACCGTTAAGGCTGCCGTAGACTATTATCGCACCTTCGGCGTGGTCGGCGGCTACACCCATCTCAAGCTCGACGAAAACAAGAAGTAAGGACCTCCGCCCGTGCGCATCCTGATTTCCGGCGGCGCCGGCTGCCTGGGCTCGAACCTGATCGAGCGGCTGATCCCCCAGGGCCATGAGGTTCTGGTAATGGACAACTTCGCCACCGGCAAGCGCGAGGTACTGCCCCCCGTTGCCGGCCTGACGGTGGTCGAGGGCAGTGTTGTCGACAAGGCCCTGGTGGATGACTGCTTTGACCGGTTTCGACCAAGTCACGTGATTCACAGCGCCGCCGCCTATAAGGATCCTGCCGACTGGCGGGAAGATGCGGCGACCAATGTCACCGGCACCATCAACATGGTGGAGGCGGCAAAGCGGCACGAGACGCGCCGCTTCGTCAATTTTCAGACCGCCTTGTGTTACGGTCGGCCATCGCAGGTGCCGATTCCCATTGACCATCCGGTGCGGCCCTTCACCAGCTACGGGATTTCTAAGACAGCCGGCGAGCAATACCTGCTGATGGCTGCCGGCGACCTGCCGGTGGTGTCCCTGCGGCTGGCCAACGTCACCGGGCCGCGCCTCGCGATTGGCCCGATCCCCACGTTCTATAAGCGGCTGAAGGCCGGACAGAAGTGCTTCTGCTCGGACACCGTGCGCGACTTCCTGGATATGGACGACTTCTTCACCCTGATGGACAAGGCCATGGAAGACGGCGCGCCGACCGGTGTTTTCAACGTCTCGACCGGCGAAGGCCACACCATCAAGGACATTTTCGACGTGGTGGTCGATCACCTGGGCGTTACCCTGACCGAGCCGGTGCCGGTGGTGCCGCCGGGGGACGACGACGTGCCGGCGGTGGTGCTGGATCCCTCGGCCACCGAGACCGCGTTCGGCTGGAAGGCCCGCTACGGCTTCGAGGAGACGATCCGCCGCATGCTGGCCTGGTACGACGCCCACGGCGTCACCGACATCTTCAGCCATCTCGCCAATCCCACGGTGAAGGACCGTCGATGACCGGCGTGAGCAACGAAGACGTCCGCGGCTTCTGGGAGAAAAACCCGGTGGCCGCAGCCGGAATCGATGCTCAGCCCGGAACCCGTGCCTTCTACGAAGCCTTTGACCGCATCCGCGAGGCGGACGACTGCGAACCCTACGTGCTCTCCAACCGCATCCACGGCTATGACCGGTCCCGGGGGCTGCGGGTACTCGACATCGGCTGCGGCAATGGCTACGTGCTGTCTCGCTACGCCCGCCATGGCGCCGAGGTCCATGGCATCGACCTTACCGAAGCGGCCCTGAACCTGTCCCGCCGCCGCTTCGAACTGGATGGTCTGTCGGGTACCTTCACCCGCACCGACGGCGACAGCATTCCCTTTCCTGACGACCACTTCGACGTTGTCTGTTCGATGGGCGTGCTGCACCACATCAAAGACCCGAGTCCGATGATTGCCGAGCTCCGCCGGGTCCTGAAACCCGGCGGCCAGGCGATTCTCATGCTGTACTACCGCAACAGCTGGAAGTACCGGGTCATCCTGCCCCTGCGTCTGGTCTTCGATCCGGCCTACCGGGGCAAGAGCCTGCAGCAGGCGCTCAACATGAACGACGGGCCCGATTGCCCCTTGGCAGAGGTCTACGACCGTCGGCAGGTGCGCGACCTGTTGCAGGGTTTCCGGGACATCCGTTTCGAGTTGGGCCAGCTGAGCTGGCGGCAGCTTCTGCTGGTCCCGTTCCTGGCCCGGGCGCTGGCCCCCGTGCTGCCGCCGTGCAGCCGGACGGTCTTCGCCCGCACCCTGGGCTGGAACCTCTATATCACCGCCCGCAAGCCGGAAGGACGGAACTAAGACAATGACGGACATGAACTTCAAGGGCCAGCGGGTGCTGGTCGTCGGCGGCGCCGGCTTCGTGGGCAGCAACCTGGTCCTCAAGCTGCTGGAGCAGGACCCCCGCGAGGTCATCGTGATCGACAACCTGCTGTCGTCCGACATCTCAAATGTTCCCGACGACTCCCGCGTCCGCTTCGTCTTGGGACCGATCACCGACGACCGTATCCTGCACGCCCTGCCCGAGGATCTCGCTTTCGTCTTCCATCTGTCCTGCTATCACGGCAACCAGTCCTCGATTGCCGACCCCTTGGCCGATCACGAAAACAACACACTGACCAGTCTGAAGCTGTTCGAGCGTCTCAAGGACATCAAGAGCCTGAAGAAGGTGGTGTATGCCGCCGCCGGCTGTGCCGTGGCCGAGAAAACCTACGACACCGCGCAGGCGACCAACGAGGACGCGCCGGTCTCGCTCTATCACGACAGCCCCTATTCGATCTCCAAGCTGATTGGCGAGCTTTATGGCAATTTCTACTGGATGCACCACGGCCTGCCACTGGTCAAAGCGCGCTTCCAGAATGTCTACGGCCCGCGCGAGGTGCTCGGCGCCGGGCGCTGGCGCGGTACGCCGCACACCGTCTGGCGCAATGTGACGCCGACCTTCATCTGGAAGTCGCTCAACGGCGAGGCCTTGCCGCTCGACAATGCCGGCAATGCCAGCCGCGACTTTATCTTCGTCGAGGATATGGCGCGCGGTCTGATGTGTGCGGCGATGCGGGGCGAGCCGGGCGAGGTCTACAATCTGGCCTCCGGGGTCGAAACGACCATCCGCGAGCTTGCCGAAATCATCAATGCGGAAACCGGCAATACCACGCCGGTGGATCTGCGTCCGGCGCGCGATTGGGACCGCTCGGGAAAGCGCTTCGGCTCGACCGAGAAGTCACGGGACCGGATCGGCTTTGTGGCCGACGTCCCGGTGCGCGAGGGCATTGCCCGTACCGTCGCCTGGACCCGGGAGAACCGCGATCTGATCGAGCGCTGCATCCGCCAGCACGACCGCTTCATGGTCGCACACTAGGGGGCGTCCGCCACAATGCTCAAACTTGTCACCGTCATTGGTGCCCGCCCGCAGTTCATCAAGGCGGCGGCCGTCAGTCGGGCCGTAGCGCGTCACGACGGGGTTTGCGAGGTCATGCTGCATACCGGGCAGCATTTCGACGCCAACATGTCGGATATATTTTTTCAGGAGCTGGGTATTCCGGCGCCGGATCATCACCTTGGCATTGCCGGCGGCCATCACGGCGAGATGACGGGGCGCATGCTCGGTGCCATCGAGACGATCCTGATGGAGGAGAAACCCGACTGGGTGCTGGTCTATGGCGACACCAACTCGACGCTGGCCGGGTCTTTGGCGGCAGCCAAGCTGCATATCCCGGTCGCCCATGTCGAAGCCGGGCTGCGCTCCTTCAATCGCCGCATGCCGGAGGAGATCAACCGGGTCCTGACCGACCACATCAGTGCGCGGCTCTACTGCCCGACCAGCGCGGCGGTGAAGAACCTTGCCGACGAGGGGGTCCGCGACGGGGTCTTTCACGTTGGTGACGTCATGTATGACGCCGCGCTCGATGCACGTGAACGGGCGCGGTCCGCCTCCGGTATTCTGGCCCGGCTCGGCCTCGAGCCCGGCCGTTATGCTCTGGCAACCGTCCATCGCGCTGAAAACACCGACGACGCGGACAGCCTGCACGCGGTGGTCGCTCACCTTGAAAAGGTCGCGGCGGAGCGCACTGTCGTCCTGCCGCTGCATCCTCGCACCGCGCAGGCGGCCGCCCGCTTCGGCGTAAAACTGGACGCTCTCAAGGTCGTTGAGCCGGTGGGTTATCTCGACATGAATGCGCTGCTCGACGGCTGCGTCGATGTGCACACCGATTCCGGCGGCGTGCAGAAAGAGGCCTATTTCCACGGCAAGCCCTGCGTCACGCTGCGCAGCGAGACCGAATGGGTGGAAACGGTGGACGCGGGCTGGAACCGGCTGTGGATGGATCCCGATTATAAACAGCCGCGCCAAACCATCGATGAATACGGCAAGGGCAATGCCGCCGACCTCATCGTTTCCAATCTCCTCACGGCAGGTGCATGAGCACGAGGCTATCGGCCCTGCGCGCCTTGGTGGTGAGCGCCGACTATGCCGACCGCCTCAGCTACTATGACGATTGGAAGGGGGCATTTCTGGCCTCCCCGCTGTTCGAGACCACTTTCTTCGACATTGCCGGCGGCAATGCCGCCAGGCGTCTGCAATCGGCGCTGAAGGAGGTTGATGCAGTCATTCTCCTGCATTCGACCAATGGCGACACCACCCGGTATCTCGAGCCGGTGGCAGCCGTACTCGCTGCGCGCAAATGCCCGCTGCTGACCTTTGTCGGAAACGAGGTCAATCTGCCGGGCTCGCCGATCGGCGCCAAACGTGCGGTCTTCGCCGTCATCCGGCCTGACTATATCGCCACCCAGCTCTTGCGGGAGAGCGGTGAGTACTTGTTTGGCGACCTCGCGGCGCGCGGCGTCGTGGCACTGCCTCACGGCCTCAATCCGGAAGTGTTTCGCCCCCAGGTTCCCCATAGCGAACGCAGCCGCGACATTGGCGTGCGGGCGGTCAGATACCTGGCGCACCTCGGCGATGACGACCGTAACCGCGTCCACGATTTCTTTGCCGGCCACGCCTTCGCGCCGGACCTGACGGTCGATATCTCAACCGAGCGCTTCAATCGCAGCGGATGGGCCGCCTTTCTCAACGATTGCCGGGGCACGGTTTCCACCGAGGCCGGCTCCTGGTTCATCGAGCGCGACGACGCCACCATGGAGGCGATTCGCGCCTGGACGGCGAAAAACCAAGCCGGGCGGGGCTTCATGATCCCCAACGACAGCCCGCTGCGTCTGCTCGGCCACAAGCTGCCCTTCGGGTGGCGGCGCTGGCTGCGCAAGGTGCTGAGCCACGGGCCGGTCCGCCATGAATCCACCATCACCGAGGCCTTGGCCTTCGACGAGATCCACGAAAAGTTTTTCGCGGGGCGGCCCATTCCGACGCATCACGGCAAGTGCATTTCGTCGCGCCATTTCGATGCCATCGGCACCGCTACCTGCCAGATTCTTCTGGAAGGGCGCTATAACGATATTCTGACGCCCGACGTCCATTACATCCGGTTGGCATCGGACTTCTCGAATATTTCCGAGGTGATGGAGACTTTCCGTGACGAGCGACGGCGTCTGGCGATCACGGAGGCCGCCCTTGCCCATGTGATGGACGGCCACACCTATGCCCACCGTGCCAGGGCCGTGTACGACATCCTGACCGGGGCGACGCCCACGTGACGGCGGGGAGGCACCCATGTGCGGCATAACCGGCTTCCTGGGGCCTGCCGGGCGGGGACCGGACTTCGAGGCACTGGCGCGGGACATGGCCGACCGCCTGCGCCATCGGGGCCCAGACGACGGCGGCAGCTGGGCCGATGGAGAGGCCGGCATCGCTCTGGGGCATCGCCGTCTTGCCATCGTCGATCTCTCGGCAGCCGGGCATCAGCCGATGATCTCGGCAAACGGCCGCTATGTGCTGAGCTACAACGGCGAGATCTACAACGCCGCCGCGTTGCGTCGGGAGTTGGAAAGGGGCGGTGCCGCCTTCCGGGGAACCTCCGATACCGAGGTGCTCGTCGAGTCCATCGCTCGCCACGGTCTGAAACCGACTCTCGGGCGTCTCGTCGGCATGTTTGCCTTCGCCCTGTGGGACCGGGAGTTGTGCGAGCTGACCCTTGTGCGCGACCGTCTCGGCATCAAGCCGCTGTATTGGGGACGGCTCGGCAAGACGCTGACTTTTGCCTCCGAGCTTTCGGCATTGAAGCGCCATCCCGATTTTGCCGGGGAGATCGACCGCGATGCGCTCAGCAGCTTCCTGCGTTTCAACTACGTGCCGGCGCCGCAGAGCATCTATCGCAACGTCCACAAGCTGCGCCCCGGCCACCTGCTCGCGGTTCGCCAGGGCGGCGAGCCGCACATCGAGGCCTGGTGGTCGCTTGCGGCGGCGCGGGAGAACGGGGCCGCGGAGCCTTTCGCGGGCACCGGCGACGAGGCGGTTTCGGCGCTCGAGGCCCTGCTCGGCGATGCGATCGAAAAGCGCATGGTCGCCGATGTGCCGCTTGGCGCCTTCCTGTCCGGCGGCGTGGACTCTTCGACCGTCACCGCTTTGATGCAGGCGCGCTCGTCGCGCCCGATCCGGACCTTTTCCATCGGCTTCGACGCGGACGGCTACGACGAGACGGCTCACGCCAAGGCGGTGGCGCGCCATCTCGGCACCGAGCACACCGAACTCCGCATGACGCCGCAGGAAGTTCGCGGCGTTATCCCGGACCTGCCGGAAATCTACGACGAACCTTTTGCCGACGCCTCGCAGATCCCGACCTTTCTCGTCTCGCGCATGACGCGGCAGCATGTCACCGTGGCCCTGTCCGGCGACGGCGGCGACGAGGTGTTCGGCGGCTACAACCGCTATTTCCAGGCCCCCGCCATCCTGTCGCGCACGGCGCAGTTGCCCCGGCCGCTGGCGCGTGCCGCCGCGGCGCTGATTTTGGCGGTGGCGCCGGACCGCTGGTCGCAGATGCTCCGGCCTGTGCCGAAACTGGGTGCCATTCCCTTGCTCGGCGAGAAACTGCATAAGATCGCCGACATTCTGGGTAAGAGCCCGCAAGAGGCTTTTCGGGCTCTGGTAAGCCAGTGGCCTGACCCCGACGCGCTGGTCCTCGGCGGGCGGGAGACCGTCGATCCCGTCTGGAACGCGGTGGCCGGTGATCTGTCCGGGTTTGCCGCGCGCATGCAATTCGCCGACACCCTGACCTATCTGCCCGACGACATCCTGACCAAGGTCGATCGGGCGTCCATGGCCGTGTCGCTGGAGGCGCGGGTGCCGCTGCTCGATCACCGGGTGGTGGAGTTTGCCTGGTCGCTGCCGCAGGATCTCAAAATCCGCGGCCGTGAGAGCAAATGGATTCTGCGGCGGGTGCTGGACCGCCATGTGCCCCGCGCGCTGATCGAACGGCCGAAGATGGGATTTGGCGTTCCCATCGACTCCTGGCTGCGCGGCCCCTTGCGGGGCTGGGCGGAGGACCTGCTCAGTGAATCACGCCTGAAGCGACAGGGTTTTCTCGACCCGGCACCGATCCGCGCCCGCTGGAGCGAGCACCTGTCCGGCAGGCGCAACTGGCAATATTCACTGTGGGGCGTGCTGATGTTCAACGCCTGGCTGGAGCAGGACGCGAGGTAGCAGGCTGTTGGACAACCCGTGGCGCTGACGCCTTAGGTTATGGGTCTACCCCGTAGAGCGGATCGTGATCAGACGGAACCGCTTTGCGGTTTCGTCCGATCGCGTGAATCCGCTCTACCTCAAAGAGATAGATCAGCTTCACTCGGTTGATGGATCGCCGTAGGCGATTCCATCCAACCGTGATCTGATCTAGCGCGCGCCCATCAGATACAGGAACGCGCTGCTGATCGCCGGGACGTAGGTGATCAGCGCCAGGCACAGCACGATCACGCCGACCAGAGGCACCAGGTGCGGTACCATCCGGTGCAGCGAGGTTTTGGCCACGGCGCAGGCGGCAAAGAGGTTCACCCCAAAGGGCGGCGTGATCATGCCCATCGCCAGGTTGGTGATCATGATGAGGCCGAAGTGCACCGAGTCGATTCCGAACAGGATGGCCACGGGGGCCAGGATCGGCGCGATGACCACGATCGAGGCCGAGGTTTCGACGAACATGCCGATCAGGAAGAGGAAGACGTTCACGGCGAGGAGGAAGGTGAACCCGCTGTCGAAGGTCGCCACGATCCATTCGCCGATGGCGGCGGGAATACCGGCCCGGGTCAGGACGAAGGAAAACAGCCCGGCCATCGAAATGATGAACATGATGATGGCGGACGACAGGGTGGCGCTCCGCACGACGATGGCGAGTTGGCGCAGCGTCAGCTCGCGATAGACGATCAGACTCACGACCAGGGCGTAGAAGACCGCGATGACGGAGGCTTCCGTCGGCGTGAAGATGCCCCCGTAGATGCCGCCCAGGATGATGACGGGCATCATCAGCGCCAGGAGCGAGCGTCTGAGGCTGGCGAAGAACGGCTTGCGTTGGCCGGCGTCGGGCACGGCGTGGTTCTTCCTGCGCGTCCACAGCAGCACATAGATGGACAGCGCCGCGGCGATGAGCAGGCCCGGCCCCAGGCCGGCGATGAACAGGTCGCCGACCGGCGCCCCGGCCGCCACGCCGTACAGGATCATGGGAATCGACGGGGGAATGATGACACCCAGTTCGGCGGCGGTGGCCTGCAGCGAGGCGGCAAAGCCGACCGGATAGTTCTGGCGCACCATCGCCGGGATGAGGATGGCCCCGATGGCATAGGTTGTCGCGACGCTGGAGCCGGACACCGCCGCAAAAATCATGCACACCACGATGCAACTGATCGGCAGGCCGCCGCGCGTCCGCCCGAGAATGCTTTCCACCAGGTCGACCAGCCGGGCTGAAATCCCGCCGGCGGCCATGATGTTGCCGGCGAGGATGAAGAAGGGAATGGCCGCCAGCGGAAACTTGTCGAGTGCGATGAACGCCTGCTGGGGCACGACGATCAGCGGCAGGTTGGAAAAGCCGATCGTGCCCAGGATGCCGGCGAGCCCGATGGCCGCCGCCACGGGAACGGCGAGTGCCATGAGAACGATCATGGCGGCTATCATCGCCAGAAGCATCGCGGCCTCCTAGCCTTCCAGCTCGGGCGCGGGGGCCTCGCGGCCGGGACGGTCGAGGCTGTGTGCGATCAGCGCCAGAATGGACAGCAGCGAACCGGCCGGCAGCGCCGCATAGGCCCAGGAGGCCGAAATGCCGAGGCCGGCGATGGTCTGAAAGCGCACGCGCCAGACGAGGATCGAGCCGAACCAGAGCAAGACCAGAAGCAGACCCAGGACGGCCACCACGCCGGCGGCCTGCAGGACCTTCTTGAGGGGGCCGCGGCTCAGCGTGAGCAGCAGGTCGACGGAAATCAGGGTGCCCGTTCGCATGGCGCCGGCAAGGGCGACATAGGCCATCCAGATCAGCGTGGTCTGGATGAACGGCTCCGACCAGGCGGCGGGCTGAAACAGAATGAAACGCGCGAGAACCTGGTAGAACCCGGCCGCCGTGGCGAGAAGCAGCCCCAGGCAGCCGAAGATGACGGCTGCCTGGGTTACCCGGTCTTCTATCGCCAGGAAGGCCGAACGCAAGGGGGACGCCGTCCGCTTCATTCGGCTTCCTGGATCGCCTTCAGCTTGTCGGCGCCGAACTTGTCGGAAAACGCGGCGAAGAGTCCGTCCAGCTTGGCCCGGAAGGCTTTCTTGTCGACATCGGTCACCACCGTCATTCCCTGGCTCTTCAAGGTTTCGAGTCCGGTCCCGATCACCGCTTCGGCTTCCTGGCGATTGCGTGCCATGGCGTTCTGCGCGGCGGTGGCGAAGACCGCCTTGTCGGCATCGGACAGCGAGGCATAGGTGGACGGCGAAATCAGCACAACCAATGGCGTGAAGGCATGGTTGGTCAGGCTGACATACTTCTGCACCTCGCCAAAGCGGTTGTTGAGGATGGCGCCGATCGGGTTTTCCTGACCGTCGACAACGCCCTGCTGCAGCGCGGTGTAGACTTCGGGAATCGCCATCGGCGTGGGCAGCACGCCCAATTCGCGCCACACGGCGATGTGCATCTCGTTCTGCTGGGTGCGGATTTTCAGTCCCGTCACGTCGGCCGGCGTGCTGACGGGCCGCACGTTGTTGGTCAGCTGGCGGAAGCCCATGCCGCCGAACGCCAGGCCCACGAAACCCTTCTCCGGCAAGGCGTCCAGGATCTTTTGGCCGATCGGGCCGTTCAGAACGGCATCGGCATGATCGAAGTCGCGGAACAGGAACGGAATGTCGAAGATGGCCAGTTCCGGGTCGAAGTTCGCGACGATCGACGTGCTGACGACGGTCATGTCGACCGTGCCGATCTGCACGCCTTCGACCACCTCACGGTCGCCGCCCAGCGCGCCGCCACCCTGCAGGCGGATGGCGATACGGCCGCCGGTTTTGGCCGCGACCTCTTCGGCGAACTGGCCCATGGCAATGGCCTCGGGGGCCTGCGGGCCACCGACGTAGCCGAGGTTGAGGGTCGTTTCCGGGGCGGCTAAAGCCAGTCCCGGTGCCGCTGCCATCATCATGCAGGCGGCGATCATGCTAAGCTGTTTCATTTTTTTTTCCTCCCTTTTCAGAAATTCAAAAGTCGCGAATCACCTTTCGATTGCCCAGTGGTCAACGACATATCCGGCCAGTCGATCGATTTCGATGTCCATGCCCAGCCCCGGGCCGTCGGGGACGGCGATGGTGCCCTCTGCATCCGGCTTCGGGTCGCAGATCTCCGCCCGCAGGGGATTGAACCCCATGTCGTATTCGAACAGCGGGAAGGGGATGTAGCCACGCCGCGGCGTCAGGATCGCCGCGAACTGGAGTGAGGCGAGAAAGTTGATGCCGGTCCCCCAGACGTGGGGCGCCACCGGTGTTTCGAAGGCGTCGGCGAGCGCGGCGATGCGCAGACCCTCGGTCAGGCCGCCGCACAGCGTCAGGTCGGGCTGCACGATGTCGAGCGCCCCCGCGCAGAGCGATTCGCGAAAGGCCTGGACGCCGCAGAACGACTCGCCACCGGCCAGCGGCAAGGGTAGGCGTTCGGCAAGCCTTATGTAGGCAGGCAGGTTGTCGTGGGAAACCGGCTCTTCGATCCAGGCCAGGTTGACGTCGGCCACCTGGTGGGCGAGCGCTACCGCGTCGCGGACGCTCGAGCCTTCGTTCATGTCGACCATCAGCAGCGCGTCGTCGCCGAGAATGGCGCGCGCCTGACGGATGGCCCGCACATCCTCGGCAACCGTGGTGCCGATGCGGATCTTCACCGCGCGGAACCCCGCCTTCGCGTAAGCTTCCACCGCCTCGGCGAAGCCGGCGTAGCGGTCCGCCCCGGCCGGCAGCAGCGGTCCGCTGGCATAGGCCGTTACCCGATCGCGCAATTTGCCGCCGAGCAGCGCATGAATGGGCTGCCCCACCGTGCGTCCATAGGCATCCCAGATCGCGATGTCGATCGCGCTCAGCGCCATGTGAACCTGGCCGCGGCGGTCGGGTACGGCAAAGCCCAGCATCCTGGCCTGCGCGGCGCGGGGATTGGTCACGTCGGCACCGAGCATGGCGGGCGCCAGCACAGACCGGATGAAACTGTTGGCCGGGCCGGGATAGGCCCAGGTCTCGCCCCAGCCGATCGCGCCGGCCGCCGTGGTGACCTTCACCAGGAAGGCCGTGCGGTGATCGAACACGCGCAGAGCATTGCCCGCCAGGCCAGGCAGCCGGCAGCGCAATTCGTAGCCTTCGATCTTTGTCAGCGCGCTGGCGGCACAGGCCATTCGCGGCTTCCTCCCGGTGGTTTTTTTGTTGTTGCCCGAGCGGTACAACATTAATTTTAAGGCGACAAATTAGAAATTTAGCGCCTATTACATTGGATTTTTCAATGAGTCGGATCACCATCGCCCAACTGGAGGCCTTTTACTGGACGGCGACTCTGGGGTCCGTCGACAGCGCCGCACGGCGGCTCAATCTCTCGCAGCCGACGATCTCGCTGCGCCTGAAGGCCCTGGAGCGCGTATCGGGCCGTAAGCTGTTCGACCGCGTCGGGCGCGGGGTCAGGCCGTCACCGGACGGCTACGAATTGCTGGCCGATGCCCAACGAACGCTGGAAACGGTCGAAAAGATCGCCCGTCATAGCGGCCCGCCGCGCGTCGGCGGGAAGATCAGGGTGGGCTTTGCCGAAGGCTTCGCGCTGATCTGCCTGTCGCCCATTCTCGAGAGGCTGCACGAGCTCCACCCCACGCTGCAGCCGGAACTGGTGGTCGCCACAACCTCGGCGGTGGAACCCGATCTGCACGACCACAAGCTGGACCTGGCGTTCCTCGTCAATCCGCTGGAAAGCGACGGTTTCACGATGGTTCCGCTCGGCGCGCAGGAGACCTGTTGGATTGCCGCGTCGCGGTGGCAGTTGCCGGCGATCGTCAATCCTCACGACCTGGCGGTCTATCCCATCATTTCAAATCCCCCGGGCAGCATAAACTACCGCCAGATCAAGGGCTGGTTTGCGAGCGCAGGCATCACGCCGTCACGCCTCGACGTCTGCAACAGCGTCGCGATGCTGGCGCATCTGGTCAGCACCGGCGTGGCCATAGGCATCTATCCCAGCAAAATGGCCGAGCGGGATGTGGCGGACGGCCGTGTCCGCCTGCTGAAGACATCGCCGCCCGTCGCCGACACCCCGATCTATGCGAAGTTTCCGGCCGGCAACGACAATCCGAACGTGCGGGCCTTCATCGCGACCACCCGTGAGGTGTTGTCGCAGATGGATTACTTGAGAAGTCACGGGACGTAGCAGCAGCGGACCGGCAGGAGGCAAGCGAGCTCGCTATTAGTCTCGGTTGCCATCGTTCCCGCCGCGAACCGCCCCTTACCTCGGTGGGGGCTGGCCGGTCGATCTCTTGTGTACCAGCGCCAGCATGAACGGCGTGGTCGGGATGATCAGGAAAATGCGCACCAGGTGAAAGGCGGTGATCAGCGCCACGTCTTCGTGCAGGAAGCGCGCGGTCAGCGACATCTCGGTGATGCTGCCCGGCGCCGCGCCCAGCACCAGGATCTCCCAGGGAAAATCGGTGACCAGCGCCAGGCTGGCGGCGAAAGCCGTACACAGCACGACCAGCAGCATCGACGTGATCGTGGTCGCGATGACCAGGCGCCCGGCATTGAGGAACAATTCGCGCCGGAAGGTCGAGCCGAGCCAGGTGCCCAGCAGGATCTGCGCGATGGAGACGGCGGCGTGGGGCAGGGGGGCGAGGGGAACGTCCAGCGCCGTGGCCATGCAGGAAAACGCCAGCGGCCCCAGGAAAAACGGGTTGCTGAGCCGGCAGGCCCGGAACAGCAGCGAACTGGCCACGGCGCCGGCGACGAGCAGCGCCATGCCGGGGAAGTCCAGCACCACGTCCGCGTCGGGCAACTGGCCGCGCGATTCATGGAGCAGGTAGTACAGCGCCGCCGGGACCAGGATGACGATGGTCGAGATTCTGAGGGTCTGGGCGAAGACGACGGGCCCCGGGTCGCCGCCGTACTGCAGCGCCAGGTTCCCCATCTCGACCGGGCCGCCGGGCATGCTGGCCAGGAAGGCGGTCGCCGGATCGGTGCCGGTCATGCGCCGCAAGAGGACGGACAGCAGGAAGCCGATTGCCCCCGTCGCGATCGCCACGCTGAGGATGACCAGGCCATGATCGTAGATCGCGCCCAGGGCTTCAGCGGTGAAGTACAGCCCCACGTGCGCGGAGACCGTGACCTGGCCGACGGGCCTTGTCCGGGTTGGAATATGGATAGGTTTGCCGAGCAGGCCGAGTAGCGCGGTGGCGATCAGCGGGCCGATCATCCACGGCAGCGGCAGGCCCAGGGTGCTGAACAGATAGCCGGCGATGGCTGAGACGCCGTAGCAGAGGGCCAGTTCGCTGAGGCGGCGTGCGGTCATCGCGCCGGACCGGCGCGAAGAAACCCGCGCTCCCGTATCGCCGCGATCCCAGGGGCGGCGTCTCGGGCGCGTCGTCCGCGTTCTCTCGGCGACGTCGTTGTCTCTGGCACCCTTTGCGGTTTCCCCGGCCACCCGGCGGGCAGCCGACTAGCGGCTTGAATAAAGAAGACGTGCTCGCAGAGCGAGCAGGCAAGGTCTTCTAATTTCTGGATTTTCCGCCGCTTGTCAAATGCAGTTGGTGGCCGGGAGCCATCGCCGGACTGCATGCCTCGCGGGTTTCGGGCGGGGCAGTCCCAGCGGACGCCCGCCCGCTCGGACGCGCTCTCCCGGTCGGACGCGTTGCCTCGGTCAGATGCGTTCGAGCGCGATGGCGATGCCCTGGCCGACGCCGATGCACATGGTGGCCAGCGCCTTCCGGCCGCCGGTTTCGGCCAGTTGCAGCGCCGCCGTGCCGGTGATGCGCGCCCCCGACATGCCGAGGGGATGGCCCAGCGCGATGGCGCCGCCGTTGGGGTTCACCTGCGGCGCGTCGTCGGCGATGCCGAGGTCGCGCAGCACGGCGAGACCCTGGCTGGCGAAGGCTTCGTTCAGTTCGATGACGTCGAAGTCCGACGGCGCGAGGCCGAGGCGGGCGCACAGCTTCTGCGTCGCCGGGGCGGGGCCCATGCCCATGATGCGCGGCGGCACGCCGGCGGTGGCGCCGCCCAGGATGCGGGCGAGGGGCGTCAGGCCGTGGGCCTTGGCCGCGGCCTCCGACGCGATGACCAGCGCCGCCGCGCCGTCGTTGACGCCCGAGGCGTTGCCGGCGGTGACGGTGCCGTTCTCGCGGAACGGCGTGCCCAGTTTCGCCAGCGCCTCCAGGGTGGTCTCGCGCGGATGTTCGTCGGTGTCGACGAGGGTCGCCGGCCCCTTGCGGTTGGGAATGCTGACGGCAACGATCTCCTTGGCCAGGCGCCCCGACGCGATGGCCGCCGCCGCCTTCTGCTGCGAGCGCAGGGCGAAGGCGTCCTGGTCGGCGCGGGAAATGTGGTAGTCGGCCGCCACGTTCTCGCCGGTCTCCGGCATGGAGTCGACGCCATAGGCCTTCTGCATCAGGGGATTCACGAAGCGCCAGCCGATGGTGGTGTCGTAGATCTCGGCATTGCGCGAGAAGGCCTGGGTCGCCTTGGGCATCACGAAGGGCGCGCGGCTCATCGACTCGACGCCGCCGGCGATGACCAGCTCGGCCTCGCCGGCCTTGATCGCCCGCGCGGCGGTGATCACGGCATCCATGCCCGATCCGCAGAGTCGGTTGAGGGTGGTGCCGGTGAGGGTCTCCGGCAGGCCGGCCAGCAGCAGCGCCATGCGGGCGACGTTGCGGTTGTCCTCGCCGGCCTGGTTGGCGCAGCCGAAGATGACGTCGTCGACGGCGCTCCAGTCGACCGAGGGCAGGCGCTCCATCAGCGCCTTCAGGGGCACCGCGCCCAGGTCGTCGGCCCGCACCGAAGACAGCGCGCCGCCGAAGCGGCCGATAGGCGTGCGCAGGTAGGCGCAGAGGAAAGCTTCGGTCATCACGCGTCGCCTCCGGCGCTGCCATGGGCGGCGGCGGTGCGCGCCTTCAGGTCGCGCAGCGTTTGTAGTTCCAAGGCCGTCGGTGGCGGCGTCTCCTCGACGCTGTCGGCGAAGCGCACGGTCCAGCCGCAGGTGTCGCTCACCTCCTGGCGAGTTACGCCGGGATGCAGCGAGGCGACGACGAACTCGCCGCTTTCGGGATCGGTCTTCCACACCGCCAGGTCGGTGATCAGCAGCGTCGGGCCCTTGGTGGTGAGGCCCAGGTCGCGCCGCGCCGTGCCGCCGGTGCCGTGGCCGAAGGAGGTGACGAAGTCGATCTTGTCGACCATGCCGCGCTTGGTCTGCTTCATGGTGATGAAGATCTGACCGCAGGACGAGGCGATCTCCGGCGCGCCGCCGCCGCCGGGCAGGCGGGTCTTTGGATGAGCATAGTCGCCGATCACTGTGGTGTTGATGTTGCCGAAGCGGTCCAATTGCGCCGCGCCCAGGAAACCGATGGTGACCCGGCCGCCCTGCAGCCAATAGCGGAACATCTCCGGCACGGAAACGGTGGTGACCGCCGTCTCGCAGAGGATGCCGTCGCCGATGGACAGCGGCAGGACGTCCGGCGCGGTGCCGATGGTGCCGCTCTCGTAGATCAGGGTGATGTCCGGTGCATGGGTCAGGCGCGCCACGTTGCAGGCCGCCGAAGGCGCGCCGATGCCGACGAAGCAGACGTCGTCATTGCCCAGTGCCCGCGCCGCCGCGATGGTCATCATCTCGTCGGCGGTGAAATCTTGGGCGGTGAAATTTTGCTCCATTATTTCACGCTCCTCAGCTTGGCGACGCGCTCGGCGAAATCCTCGGGCGTGGCGGCCAGCACGTTGTCCTGCATCCACTGCCGGAAGCGCTCGCGGTCGGCGGCGATGGCGTCCCAGGCCAGGTAGTTCTGGTTGTCGCGCTCGTAATAGCCGTGGGCATAGGACGGGTGGGCGCCGCCGGGGACCACGGCGATGGCCTTGAGGGTCCAGTGGGGCAGGACGCAGGCGTTGGGGTGCACCGCCGCGAAGTCGTCGACCACTTCCTCGACGGTGACGACGGCGCGCCTGGCGGCCAGCACCGCCTCCTTCTGCACGCCGACGATGCCCTCGACCAGCACATCGCCGCGTTTGTTGGCCTTCTGGGCATGGATGACGGTGACGTCGGGCCGCAGCGCCGGCACGGCGGCCAGCACTTCGCCGGTGAAAGGGCAGGTGACAGACTTGATGTTCGGATTGACCGTTGCCAGCCCGGCGCCCTTGTAGCCGCGGAACACCGCCAGCGGCAGGCCGGCAGCGCCGGCCTCGTAGGCATTGGCCATGGCGGCGTGGGAATGCTCCTCGATCTCCAGCGGCCGCGGCCAGCCGTTCTCCACCGCGTCGCGCAGGCGCCGCAGCAGGCCGACGCCCGGGTTGCCGGCGTAGGAAAAGACCAGCTTGCGGACCAGGCCCATGCCGATCATCTGGTCGTAGACCACATCGGGGGTCATGCGGATCCGCGACAGGACGCCGATCCCCTGCCCGATCGCCTCGAGGGCCGCGGCGTGGGGGATCAGGTGGGTGAAGCCCTCGAAGGCCACGCTGTCGCCAGCGTGGAGGTTTTCACGGACCGCCTGGGAAAGCGGCATAAAGACAGATGATCGGGCGGCGGACGATTGAGCGGCGGGCAAGGGGACATCCTCTTTGGTTTTCCTATAGGTCCCAGATTGCCGTGTTCGCCTCAAGCCAGATTGTTCGATAATTGATATTTGTTCAAATATCGAACATACTAAAATGCAGAGGGCGCCCGGGAAAGGCGCAGCTTAGGGATGCGGCGTATGGATAAGGACTGGCTGGCCGAGCGGCGGCCCAGCGACGTCATGCAGGGTCTGGCCAAGGGCCTGGCCGTCATCGAGGCTTTTCAGGAGCGTTCGGTCGGGTTGTCGGTCTCCGAGGCGGCGGCGCGCACCGGGCTCGACCGGGCGACGGCACGGCGCTGCCTGCTGACGCTCCAGGCCCTCGGCTACGCCAACTACGACGGCAAGTACTTCCGTCTGGCGCCACGGACGCTGCGGCTGGGCCACGCCTATACCCGCTCGGCGTCCCTGCCGGCGTCGGTGCAACCCATCCTTGAGGACCTGTCCGAAGGCACCGGGGAGAGCGCCTCGGTCTCGCTGCTGGACGACACCGAGATCATCTACGTGGCCCGTGCCGCGCAGAAGCGGGTAATGGCGATCAACCTGCCCCCCGGCAGCCGGCTGCCGGCCTACTGCTCCTCCATGGGGCGGGTGCTGCTGGCCGCGCTGCCGCCCGCCCAGGCAAGGGACATCCTGGAGCGCTCCGACCGCCGGGCCCACACCCCCCACACCGTGACCGACCCCGGCGCGCTGATGGAGATCCTCGCCGCGGTGGCCGAACAGGGCTACGCCGGCATCGACCAGGAGCTGGAATTGGGCCTCTGCTCCCTCTCGGTGCCGCTGTTCGACAGCTCCGGCAGGGTCGTCGCCGCCATGAACGTCGGCGCCAACGTGCTCCGCGGCGCACTGCCCGAGATGATCGAGCGCTACCTGCCCCTCATGCGGGCCTGCCAGGCGCGCCTGCGTCCTCTGCTCGATTCTCCGCTCTGAACCAAACCTAAGGTTTAGCGAAGTCCGCGGACAGGCGTCCGGCAGCCCCGGATGCGGGCGGCGGACGGATCGCCGGAGCTGCTCGGAAGGTGTTGATATCAGCCGATAGTTTATGTCGCGTTTTGGCATTAAGCGATTGTTCGTCATTTGACGTTAACGATATTCCCTGCCCCAGCCTGTGAACCGTGCCGCTGCCGGCTGGCCAACGACGATAAACGAGTTGATGAAAGGTGCCGATGGCCCTGCCGTCCAAAGCAGCCGCCAAGCCGGCCGGCAAGAAGATCCCTTTCTGGGTGCGCCTGAAGGCGTGGTGGGAAGGTTATGATCTGGCCATCCGGCAGAAGCAAAAAATTCCCCTGGAGATGGGCGATCTCTCGCAGGATGCCGTACGCTATGAGGAGCCGGACCCCAAGTCCCAGCGCCTGGAGATCATGCAGCAGATCTGGGGCAAGGGCATGTCCGGGCCGGGCGACGAGTCTTACATCCTGCGGTTGGTGAAACCGCTGGGCCTGAACCCCGCCCATACCGTTATCGACGTCGGCGCCGGCCTCGGTGGTGCCACCCGGCTGATCTCCGAGAAGTTCGACGTCTGGATCACCGGCCTGGAGTCCGACCGCGAAGTGGCGGAGGCGGGGATGGAACTCTCCACCATGGCCGGCCTCGCCAAGCGGGCGCCGATCCATTATTTCGACATGGACCACTACGAGTTCCGCGAGAACTCGACCGACTGCGTGCTGTCCAAGGAGGCCCTCTACCTGGTCGAGGACAAGGACCGCCTGCTGAAGGAGATCATCCGCATGATCAAGCCCCGCGGGCAGCTGCTGTTCACCGACTATGTGCTGGCGGAAGACGCCGACGAGCGGGCGGTCTATGCCTGGGCGGAAGGGGAGCCGCACAAACCCAACCCCTGGACCATGCGCGACTACGAGGTGGCGCTGACCGAGGCGCGCCTGGACATCCGCATCAAGGAAGACATCACCGAAGAGGTCTACGGAATCATCACCGGCAGCTGGGCCCGCTTCCTCTCCAGCCTGAAGGGTAAGGCCGTCGACAAGAAGAGCTCCGAGGCGATCACCGAGGCGGTCGAGCTGTGGACCCGCCGGACCAAGGCGATCGACGCCGGTGCCCTCAAAATCTGCCGCTTCCATGCCCTGAAGAAAGAAGCGGAGAAGATGCTCTCCGACTGGTAGGGTCCGGGCCGGCCGCTGTTGCCGCTTTGCGGGCGGTTTTCCGGGCGGTTTTCAGGGTCTTTCCCGGGGTTCCCGGAGTGGCCGGAAAAGGCCGGATTCGGGGCTTTCGACAAGGTTGACAGCCCCCCCGCCGATGCCTATCTTCCCGGCTTTCCGGCGCCGGGTAGGGTTCTGGCCCGCTGCTATGGCCGGCAAGAGGCCGGTATACGAGGATAGAGAAATGAAGGTCGTTAACTCTCTCAAGACCGCGAAACTGCGCGAAAAAGGCTGCCGCGTCGTGCGCCGCAAGGGTCGCGTCTACGTGATCAACAAGAAGAACCCCCGCTTCAAGGCCCGCCAGGGCTGAGCTTGCCTGTCGCCGGAGCCCTTTTTTCGGGCCGGCTGACGGATATCCGGGTTTGAGTGCAAAGGCCGCGCCCCCAAAAGGGGCGCGGCCCTGCTTTTGTGCTGGGCCTTTGCTGGGGATATCTGTCCGGATTCGGGCGCCGCTCGGCCCTTTTTGACCCGCCCGGCCGTCGCGAAGCATTGACCCCGCAGGTCCTGCGGGCCATAGTCTCCCAAAAATTGGTATTACCAATTGATCTCTCCCGGGTGTCCCCCAGGGGGAGGCCGAGGGAGAGCCGTTCCTATGCACATGCCCGAGCCGAACCGGCGGGTCATCGACGCCAAGGCCGATATCGTCGCCGCGCTGCGCGCGATCGTGCCCGGCGAGGGGGTGATCGTCGATGACGAGGAACTGAGGGCCTACGAGTCCGACGGCCTCACCGCTTACCGCCAGCTTCCCCTGATCGTCGTACTGCCGGAGACCACCGACCAGGTCAGCCGGGTCCTCAAGTGCTGTCAGGAACGCGGCGTGAAAGTGGTGCCGCGCGGGGCCGGTACCTCGCTGTCCGGCGGTGCCCTGCCGCTGGCCGACGGCATCATCCTGGGCCTGGGCAAGTTCAACCGGGTGCTGGAGATCGACTTCGACAACCGCTGCGCCGTGGTGCAGCCCGGTGTCACCAACCTGGCCATCACCAAGGCGGTGGAGGACCACGGCTTCTACTACGCGCCCGATCCCTCCAGCCAGATCGCCTGCACCATCGGCGGCAACGTGGCGGAAAACTCCGGCGGCGTGCACTGCCTGAAGTACGGGCTGACGACCAACAACCTGCTGGGCCTGGAAATGGTGCTGATGGACGGCACCGTCCTGCGCATCGGCGGCAAGCACCTGGATGCCGAAGGCTACGATCTGCTGGGCATCATGACCGGCTCCGAAGGGCTGCTCGGCGTGGTCACCGAGGTGACCGTGCGCCTCCTTAAAAAGCCGGAGACGGTGCGCGCCCTGCTGGTCGGCTTTCCGACCAGCGAGCAGGCCGGCGACGCGGTGGCGGCGATCATCGCCCACGGCATCATCCCCGGCGGCATGGAGATGATGGACAAGCCGGCGATCCACGCGGCGGAGGACTTCGTTCACGCCGGCTATCCGCGCGACGTCGAAGCGCTGCTGATCGTCGAACTGGACGGGCCGCAGGCGGAAGTCGACCACCTGATCGGTGAGGTCTCCCGGATCTGTGACGAAAAGGGCGCCGTCACCTGCCGCGTGAGCCAGAACGAAGAAGAGCGCACGACCTTCTGGGCCGGGCGCAAGGCCGCGTTTCCGGCGGTCGGGCGCATCTCGCCGGACTATTACTGCATGGACGGCACCATCCCGCGCGCCCAGTTGCCGCTGGTGCTGCGGCGTATGCGCGAGTTCGGTGAGCATTACGGCCTGCGGGTCGCCAACGTCTTTCATGCCGGCGATGGCAACCTGCATCCGCTGATCCTCTATGACGCCAACAAGCCGGGCGAATTGGAGAAGGCGGAGGATTTCGGCTCCGATATTCTGAAGCTCTGCGTCGAGGTCGGTGGCGTCCTGACCGGCGAGCACGGCGTTGGCGTCGAGAAGCGCGACCTCATGGGATCGATGTTCAACGAGGCCGACCTGCAGCAGCAGCAGCGGGTCAAGTGCGCCTTCGATCCCGAATCGCTGCTGAATCCGGGCAAGGTGTTCCCGCAGTTGCACCGCTGCGCCGAGTTGGGCCGCATGCACATCAGCGGCGGCAAGCTGCCGTTCCCCGATATCCCCCGGTTTTGATGACGACGATGATGACGATAGAAAAGGGAACGGTCTTCGCGCCGGATAACGCCGGGCAGGTGGTGGAAGCCGTCGCCTGGGCGGCGGCCGAAGGCGAACCGCTGGAAGTGATCGGACGCGGCAGCAAACGTGCGCTCGGCCGTCCGCTGCAGGCGGGGCACAGCCTCGACCTCTCGCGCCTGGACGGCATTACGCTTTACGAGCCCGAAGAGCTGGTGCTTTCCGCGCGCGCCGGCACGCCGCTGGCCGCCATCGAAGCGCTGCTGGACGAGCACCGCCAGATGCTGGCCTTCGAGCCGATGGATCTCGGCCCGCTGCTGGGCGGCGCGCCCGGTGCCGCCTCCATCGGCGGCATGCTGGCCTGCAACCTCTCCGGCCCGCGGCGCATCAAGGCCGGCGCGGCGCGCGATCACTTTCTCGGCTTCAGCGCCGTCTCGGGCCGCGGCGAGGTCTTCAAGTCCGGCGGCCGGGTGGTGAAGAACGTCACCGGCTACGATCTCTGCAAGCTGCTTTGCGGCTCCTACGGCACCCTCGGCGTGATGACCGACGTGACGGTGAAGGTGCTGCCGCGACCGGAGAAGACCTACACGGTGCTGGTCGTCGGCCTGGACGACGCCTCGGCGGCGCGGGCGATGTCTCGCGCGCTGGGTTCGCCGCACGAGGTCTCCGGTGCGGCGCACCTGCCGGCGAGCCTGGCCGCCAGATCGGGCGTCTCCTATGTCGCCAAGGCGGGGGCCGCGGTCACCGCGATCCGCGTGGAGGGGCCGGGTCCCTCGGTCGAATACCGCTGCGCCGCCTTGCGCCGCGAGCTGGCCGACCTGGGGGAAACCGAAGAACTGCTCAGCCAGAACTCGCTGACCTTCTGGCGCGAACTGCGTGACGTGCAACCTTTCGTCGACACCCCCGACGCCCCCCGTGGCGACCACGCGGTGTGGAAGATCTCGGTGGCGCCGACCGCCGGGCCTGGTGTGGTGGCCGACATCGGACACGGTGCGGCGTTCTACGACTGGGGCGGTGGGCTCATCTGGCTGGCACTGCCGTCCGGTGGCGACGGCGGCGCGGCGCAGGTACGCGATGCCGTGGCAAAAGCCGGCGGTCACGCAACGCTGGTCCGTGCGCCGCTGGAACTGCGTGCCGCCGAGGCGGTGTTCCAGCCGCAGGACGCCGCCGCCGCGATGCTGAGCGAACGGGTGAAGGACGGCTTCGATCCGAAGCGGGTGCTGAATCCCGGTCGCATGTATGCCGGGCTGTAAGGGCGGAGCGTAGAATGCAAACCAACTTCACCCTGGCCCAACTGGCCGATCCCGGCGTCGCGGAAGCCGAGCGCATCCTGCGCAACTGCGTGCACTGCGGCTTCTGCACGGCGACCTGTCCGACCTACACCCTGCTGGGCGACCAACTGGACAGCCCGCCCAGGCGCATCAACCTGCTCAACAACAAGCAGAAGAACGACCACGCAACATC